>ERZ773138.3-NODE-3-length-239964-cov-18.026798_pt1 | contig 239964 bp, 246 predicted proteins | sample MGYA00511114_ERZ773138 | MGnify/ENA primary metagenome ERZ773138 (study PRJEB29015, sample SAMEA2737805) | human gut metagenome | biome: human gut; feature: human-associated habitat; material: faeces | place: China | collected 2012 ...
TCATTATTTACTAAACTACCATCTATCCATATATATACTGTTAACTGTTTTACTTGATTATTTATTTCTATATTATTATATATAGGTAAATTACCAGTACTATTTACTATACCACTAGCTACTTCATTAGTACCATCTAATACTTGATACTTTAGTACATTACTAGTAAGTAATATACTACTTGTAGTACTATCAGTATTTAAATATAATGTACCAGTACCATTACTTATAGTACAAGTATCTTTTAAATTAACTTTAATTACCGAAGATAAACCTTCAGTATAAGTACTTGCTAAACTAAAATTAGCAGGATTACTATCACTACCTATATCTTGTCCTTTAACATAATTAACTTCAAAACATTCACTAGTACCAGATATATTAACCACTCCAGACCAAGATAACCAAGCATAAGTAATACTTACTGATACTATTATTATTAATAATACTATTAATAAACTATATAATAATTTTTTATTCATTCTAATACCTTCTTTCTATAACATAAAAAGACTATAAAGAAAGACTAATATTTCTATTAGTTCTCTTTATAGTCTTTATCTATAATTCCTTTATTTATATAAGTTAATAGACTTTCAAGCCCCCCCCCTAATTAACAAATAGTTAACGTTTCTGAATGCTACTTTTTTCATTGGAAGGGCCTCCTTTCCTATTGATTTGCGAATTATTTGGTATTTTCTCTATAGTTAACCATATGCAAATCATATCTATTACCTTACATATAAAATAATACCATAAGTAATTATATTTTACAATAAGTATTTACAAAATAAATAAATTTTCATAAGTGAGATTATAAGCTCACTTATGCTTTTTAAGACTTATTTATAAGGCTTAAAAAGAAACAGTCATTAAACTATTTCTTTAGTAAATTATTTATTCTTTCAATAATTCTATCTTTTCCTAATAATTTCATTATTTCATATAAATCAGGAGTCATACTCTTACTAGTTAAAGCCACTCTTAGTACTGTAGAAATATCAGCAACTGATCCTTTATAATTATCTGGATTTTCTTTATATTCTTTCATATTACTACAATAGCCTAAACTATCAGTTAATAGTTTAATATTATTAAACCATACTTCTTTATCAGTTACATCATAATATTTATCTATATAAGTATTTAATATAGTACTTATTTCTTCTTTATCAGTAATACTACCCCATTCATAAGTATCAGGATTATATAACTCATCATACATATAGAATATTTGTCCTTTTACTTCACTAAAACTAGCATAATCTTTTCTAGGTTTCTTTTGTTCTCTTTCTATATTTAATATATTTTTGGTATATTCTTCATACTTAGTAATTAATTCATAAAAGTCTTTATCATATTCTTTAGACCATTTAGATAATTCATTATATACCTCATCTTTAGTCATTTTACTAATATAATTTCTAGATATATTATTTAATTTCTCTAAGTCATATAATGCTCCTGATGGAGACATCTTCTTAGGTGAAAAAGTAAAATCTAAGAAAGTCTTATCTGGATTAGCATTATGCCACTCTTCATAATTAGAATTAATAATTGTCATTAATGATTCTATTACTGCAATAATAGGATAACCTTTTTCACTATAGAAGCTCATTGAAGCTTCAGGGTCTTTTCTCTTACTTATTTTTCTCTTAATATCACCATCTTGTTTCATAATAAGTGGTGTATGAATATATTTAGGAGGTTTTAATCCTAATGCTCTAAACATCTCAATATGTTTAGTAACGCTAGGTAACCACTCTTCTCCTCTTACGACATGAGTAGTATGCATTAAATGGTCATCTACTACATGAGCAAAATGATAAGTAGGAAGCATACTATCACTTTTCATTATTACATCATCAGTATCATTTTCACTCAAACTAAGTTTACCTTTAGTTAAATCTTCAAAAATAATCTTATTATTAAAATCTCCTTCAGATTTAAATCTTATAACATAAGGTTCACCATTCTTAATTCTTTCAATAGCAGTATCTACACTAATATTTCTACATCTAGCATATCTTCCATAATATCCAGTTCGCATTTTCTTTTCTTCTTGATTTTTTCTTAATTCATCTAATTCTTCTCTAGTACAAAAACATGGATATGCTCTTCCTATTTCAATTAATTTCTTAATATAAGCATGATATATATCTTTTCTTTCACTTTGAATATAAGGACCATAATTACCTACTATTTCGCCTTTATATTCATATTCATCAGGTACTATTCCATATTCTCTTAAAGTAGCCATTATTAGTTCTACTGCTGAATCTACCTCTCTTAACTTATCGGTATCTTCATTTCTAAGATAGAATATTCCACCAGAGTTTTTAGCAAGTACATAATCAGTAAGTGCTTGATAAAATCCTCCAATATGCATATACCCTGTTGGACTAGGAGCAAATCTTGTTACTTTTTCTCCTTCTTTTAATTCTCTTTCTGGATATAAGCTCTCATAATAATCTACATCGTGCTCTAAGTTAGGAAATATTAAATCTGCTAAATCTTTATTTGTCATAAAATCACATCCTTTGGTTATTTTTATTATTTATATTAGGTATACATTATACCCACTTCTTTTTTAGATAAATATAATATCTATGAAAGGAGAATGGTATTATGTACGGATATGGATGTCCAGGCTATGGTTATGGTTATAACAATAGTGGATACTGGATAATTATAGTTGTTCTAATTATATTCTTTGTTTTATTCTGGGGTAATGGTTCTTGCGGATGTAGAAGAAATAATTGTTGCAACTAATTTAAATAAAGCCCTTTAACTTAAGGGCTATTTTTTTATTTGGTTGCCCTGGTTAGATTCGAACTAACGCATGTCAGAGTCAGAGTCTGATGCCTTACCGCTTGGCTACAGGGCAGTAACAACAATATAATTATAGCATTATCTTTATTGTTATTCAAGTACTTTTTTCACAAAAATAAAAGACCATTATTCATGATCTTTTATACTAATAGTCTTCTTAGTTTCAATTTCTTTCTTTTTAGGAGCACTAACTACTAGAACACCATTCTTGAAACTAGCATCTATCTTATCTTCGCTTACATCTCCTAGATAGAAGGTTCTAGTTACTTTGCTATAACTCTTTCTTTCACGATGTAAGTATTTTTTATTTTCTTCTTTCTCATTTTCTTTTTCGAAAGTAACTGATAATTCACCTTTATCGATAGATAAGCTTATATCATCTTTTGTATATCCTGGTGCTTCCATCTCAACAAAGATTTTACCATCTTTCTCAAAAACATCACACTTTACTGTTTCTTCTCCTTTGAAGAAACTATCATCAAAAAATAATCTACTTGGCAACATAATAATCACATTCCTTTCTTAATTTTTATTTATCTGCCATTATATCACACATAAGATTACTCATTTCAGTAGGATTATCGATAGGTAATCCTTCAATTAATCTTGCTTCAAAGTAAATAACCTTTGTGTATTTCTCAAATTCTTCTTTGTTATCTTTATATAACTCTTTTAATTTATCCGCTATTTTATGATTAGAATTTATCTCTAATACTTCACTAGCCTTAATCTTTTCACCAGTAGGCATAGAGTTAATTACTTTTTCCATTGAAGTAGATACTTCTCCTTCAGTAGTTAAGCATACAGGATGATTCTTTAACTTACTAGTAAATTTTACTTCTTTAACAGAATCTCCTAATAAGTCTTTCATACTAGATAACATATCTTTATTATTATCATTTATTTCATTTATATGCTTCTTTTCTTCTTCAGTAGAAATATCAGTATTTTCACTAGATACATTAACAAATTTCTTACTATTGTATTCTGCTAATGTTATAATAGTAAACTCATCAACATATTCAGTTAAATATAATACCTCGTACTTATCTTTAACACTTTCTACTTGAGGCATCATATCTATTTTATCTACTGATTCACCGCAAGCATAATAAATAGATTCTTGACCCTCTTTCATTCTTTCAGTGTATTCTTTTAAAGTAGTTAATTTCTTATCTTTAGAAGAATAGAACATAACTAAATCAGATAACTTATCTTTATTTATTCCATAATCATTATAAATACCAAATTTTAGACCCATACCAAAGGCTTTATAGAACTCTTCATATTTATCTCTTTCATCACTTAACATAGATAATAGTTCTTTCTTTATCTTTGACTCAATGCTTTTAGCAATTAACTTAATATTCTTATTATCTTGAAGTGTTTCTCTTGATATATTAAGAGGAATATCTTCAGTATCAATAACTCCCTTGACAAAACTAAAGTAGTCTGGTAATAAATCACTACATTTATCCATTATTAATACACCATTAGTATATAGGGCTAAACCTTTTTCATATTCCTTGCTATAGAAGTCATATGGAGCATGACTTGGTATAAATAGTAATGCTGTAAAATTAACATTTCCTTCCATATTGAAATGTAATACTTTTAAAGGTTCTTCATAATCATGGAATCTATCTTGATAAAAGTTATTATATTCTTCATTCTTAATATTCTTTTTATCTTTCTTCCATAATGGTACCATACTATTTAAAGTAGCCTCTTCAGTATATGTTTCATATTCATCAGAATCTTCTTTCTTTCTAGTATTCTCTACCATCATTTTAATAGGATAACTAATATAGTCAGAATATTTCTTAATAATACTTCTAATCTTATATTCAGTTAAGAAATCACTATAATTATAATCTTCAGTATCTTTCTTTAGATATAAAGTTATCTTAGTACCAGTAGTTTCTTTCTTACCTTTAGAAATAGTATAGCCATCTACGCCAGTACTTTCCCAAATATGTGAATCTTCTTCTTTATATGACTTAGACTCTACAACTACTTTATCACTTACCATAAAGGCTGAATAGAAACCTACACCAAACTGACCAATGATATTAACATCATCTTTACCATCATTTTCTTCTTTAAAATGAAGTGAACCTGACTCTGCGATTACACCAAGATTATTTTCTAGTTCATCTTCAGTCATACCACAGCCATTATCAGTAACAGTAAGTGTTCTGGCTTCTTTATCTAAGTCTATCTTAATTTCCAAATCATTCTTTTTAACTTTTATATCTTTATTAGTTAATGATAGATAATATAATTTATCTAAAGCATCACTAGCATTAGAAATTAATTCTCTTAAGAATATTTCTTTATTAGTATAAATACTATTTATCATTAGGTCTAATACTCTTTTACTTTCTGTCTTAAATTCTCTTTTTTTCATTATATACATCTCCTAAATCTTACATATATAATTATAGCACTAAATTAGCAATTGTCAATAGTAATTGCTAATTTTATATTAAATTATATTCAGTATATAGATACGGCTTATATATAATAGACTTTATTTTGAGACTACAGGCTCAAAATACCCTCTAAGACTATGACTTAGAGGGAATAAATAAAATAACTAGAAGTAAACTCCTAGTTATTTCTTATTTTTTCAATATAATTATTAACTTTAGATGCCCACATAGGGTCTTCAGCATACTTAGGATTCATTTCTTCCGCAGTATATAGACCATAGTCGACATATTTATTTTTAATGTTTGCTATAAAACCATATATACCTTCTTCAAGAGTATCATAGGCTCTATAACTACCACATCCTTCACCTTTTTGTCCTCCGACATTATTACATGCCTTTAAAAGATAAGAACAATTCCAAGTACATCCTGTCTCGTGCATTGATATAGCCACCGCTAGATAAGGGTCTACTCCAAGTTCTAGTGAATATGTAGCATAAGCATAACCCATGTTTGTTAAATCAGAAGATAAAGTTCTATTTAACTTTTCAACTAACTCATCATAAGTCATACCTTCATATACTTCTATTCTTTCTTCCTTTACTTCTACTTCAGGAGTAGAAGTAATCTCATTATCAACCATTTTATCATTCATAGTAGCAGGATCCATTAAAGACTCCGCTAATACAATCTCATTCTTTTTATTAATGTTATCATAGTACACTATGGCACTAGTAATTCCTAAAGTTAATATTGAAGCCATTAACACTCCTAAGAGCTTACTTGGTTTCATTTCATTCACTTCTTTCCGTCTTTTTGAAAAGACGTTCTCTATTATAGCAGATTTCGCTATTCTTGTCAAATTAGATAACTCTTCTAACATCTATAATAGGCATTATATACAAACTTGTTACTACTATTCCAACGTTTGAATTTAGTGCATGTACTAATTTTCCATCGCCAATGTATAATGCGGCATGGCATACTACTCCATCATATCCAGACACTATTATATCACCAGGCATAATATCCTCAAGACTTATATGTCTTCCAGCATAAGCCTGCTCTGGAGCACTTCTAGGAAGATATACTCCATAATTTGCAAATACTAATTTAGTAAATCCTGAACAATCAGTTCCACTAGTTAATGAATTACCTCCATAAACATAAGGATTTCCAACAAACTGAAGAGCATAGTTTACAACCTGATTAGAAATTATTTCGTTATAAGGAATAGTTTCTTCTTCTACCGCTAAAGTCACACTATATGCACTATTCTCTAAACTAATTAATTTTTCATCAGCCTTTTGTTCTTTTACTTCTTCTTTCTTTTCTTCTTCTTTCTTTTTATCTTGTTCTTTCTTTAACTCTTCACCAGGAATAGATAACATTTCCATGGTAATGTCTTCTTTATTCTTAATCTCACTCATGGTGAATAATTCATTAGTAAGAACAATTTCTTGTTCGCTCCCCTTAATATTGCTATCGTAAAATGCATAACATAAAACTCCTAAGATAAGAGTCAGCGCTGCAATTTCCATTTTATGTTTTTTCACTTCTACACCTCATTATTTTTTTAGCGGACGTTTTATATCTTATCATAAATTAATAGTACTTGTCAAACGTAAATTTATAAACACTTATAAAATAAGGAAAAAATAGGAATTGTAAAATTCCTATTTATTAACTAGTAGTTAATATCTAGCTAGTTTTATTCTTTCTAAATATTGGTAATAATCTTCTCTTTTTTGACTCATTTATTGGTATATTAAATCTATTATTTTTACTGCGAAAGTAGGTATAAATATTCTCTTTAAAGATATTTTCTTCACAGTAGGATATTTCTTCTTTAGTTCCTGATAGAGTGTCCTCTATAAAAGTATTTTTAAGATTTAATTTTATAATTCTCTCTGAATTTGGAGTTGTAATAATTAAACTTTGATACTCTGCTCCTACGGTATGACCATCATATTTATTTATATTAGTATTAACTTTTAACATGAGAGCATTATCCTTATATACTTCCATTTTAGTTAGTACATAATATGGATATGACGTTCTCTCAAGAGTATAATAGATGGTATATTTATCTATTATTTCACTATATATTTTTAAACTTTTAGTATCTAGTATAGTTTCCATATTTTCCTCCGGTAAGTAGTATAATACCATATTATTTTATATTTATCAATTACCAAATATAAGTGTTACAATAACTACTGATAAAATTATACTTATTAAATCTGAAAGTAGACCTACTATTAGAGAATATTTTATTTTTTTTACTCCTATACTAGCAAAATACAAACTTATTATATATATGGTTGTATCGGTACTGCCTTGCATTACTGAGGCTACTCTTCCTATAAATGAATCAGGTCCATAGTTATTTAATATTTCACTTAACATACTTAGAGAAGCACTACCAGATATTGGTCTTAATATAGCTAAAGATAATACCTCTACTGGAAAAGATATCTTATTAAATAAAGGTTTTAATGTATTAGATAAATCTAAAATAAAACCACTATTAGTAAGTAAATTAATGGCTATTATCATAGCAAATATGGTAGGAAATAAGTTAATACTACTCTTTAATCCTTCTTTTACTCCTAGTAAGAAGGTATCAAATATATCAACCTTTTTATATAGACCATAAATTAATATTATGATAACTATTATTGGTATTAAATAATTAAACATAATGTCTTCTCCAAATAAAATAGAATAATCTATCTATTAATAAACCAATCATAGTAGATAAAAAAGTAGTAATGATACAGGCTGTCATTATTTCAGTAGGATTACTTGATCCTGAGGCTATTCTAAGTGATATCACAGTAGTAGGAATTATCGTTACTGAAGAAGTATTAATTACTAAAAATGTTATCATACTACGTGAAGCAACATCACTATTATTATTTAATTCTTTTAATCTAGTCATAGCCTTTATACCAAAGGGAGTAGCAGCATTACCTAGTCCAAGCATATTCATAACTATATTTGATGATATATATGCAATAGCGGGATCACCCTTAGGTATCTCAGGAAATATCACTCTAATAAATTTAGATAATTTATTAGATATGATAGTAAGGAGTCCTGAAGAGTCCGCTATTTTCATAGTACCAAGCCACAAACACATAAGAGGTACTAAATTAATAATTATATCTATTCCTTTAGTACCTGATGTTATTAAATTATTAGTAAGATTATTGTCTCCTTTTATAATGCTAATTATTACTCCTAGTAATATAAATACTCCCCATATATAGTTAATCATTAAACCACTTCTTTATCTTAGTAAAGATACTTTCTTTCTTATATTTAGCATTATTCTTTATTATATAGATATCTTCTTCATAAAGAAGAGTATCTCCTAGTAGAATTCTATTCTTACCTATCTTTTCATAGCTATGGTAATCTTTCTTCTTTTCTAAAACTATATGACTAGTAAGAGATTTTGTCTCACTCTTTAATAGGGGTATATATAAATCATTCTTTATATAGAAGGTACTATCTTTATAATAAGTATCTCCATATACTTTAAATTTATTTTTATTTAATACTTTATAGGGATAATATTTGTCTTTAGCATAATTATATAACTCTATATGAGTATTCCAATCATCAGAGTCTCTTATTGTTACCACAATTAATTTCATATTATCAATATCTGCTGTACTAACTAGTGTTCTACCTGACTCTTCAGTATAACCTGTTTTACCTCCGGTTATATAGTCATATCTAAGTAATTTATTCTTATTATTCCAGACATAAGTCTTCTTATTAGTAGTTACCTTATATTTCTTAGTACCAACTATTTCTCTATAGGCATCATTTTTCATTGCATATCTAGTAAGAAGAGCCATGTCATAGACTGAAGAATAGTTACCATGAGGTGTAGGAAGTCCGCTGGGATTATAAAAGATAGTATTCTTCATACCTAGTTCTTTGGCCTTGTTATTCATTAAATTTACAAACTCTTCATCGCTACCACTGACATAGTTTGCAATCATTGCCGCGGCATCATTACCGCTACGAAGCATTAATCCATATACTAAATCTTTTAATTTTATTTCTTCCCCCACTTCTATATAAATACCAGAGCCATAGGCCTTTAAAACAGATTCATCTACAGTTACTATATCATCTAGTTTACCACTTTCTATTGCTATAGTAGCGGTCATTATCTTAGTAATTGAGGCTATTAATCTTTTACTATGCATATCTTTAGATAATAATACTCTTCCTGTAGTTTCATCCATTAATATATAGGAAGATGCACTACTAGTACTTGCCTTTACTCTAGGAATTAATAACATAAATAAACAACATAATACTACAAATATTTTTTTCATATACTCACCTATAAAATAGTATGAAAAAAGGACTTTGTTTAGTCCTTTTAATTGGTAAAGTTATTGATCATTGTGCCGTTTAATGTCAAATAAATTGTTTTTTGACTTATAAACTAAAACAAGGAAGACAATAAGGCTTCCTTGTTCCTCTTAAGACCTTAGGCTTAAGAGGCATTATTTAATTCTTTTACTTTAATATTATTATCAATAGATTTAACTATATCACTATATTTAGTATATACTTCTTTATAATTAGATAAATAATTAGAATCAATCATAGAAAAAGGTATTACCTTAAAATCAGTATAATTACTAGTATAATAAGTATATAATAGTTCACTCTCTAAATTATTAATAGATATCTTACTAGTAGTACTATCCTTCTCTATATCTAAACTAACCATAAGTCCTACTCTATTAGCAGTATTAACAACTTCGTGAGCAGATATAAAATTACCCAGAGAATATATAACTAAAGTATTATTAATATAAGTAATAGGTTGTATTACATGAGGATGTGTACCAATAATAATATCTACTCCATTATCACTTAAAAATTTAGCCATATCTTCCTGATATTTATTTGGAGTAAATTCATATTCAGTACCCCAATGCATAGCCACAATTAAAACATCTACTTTATCTCTTACTCTATTTATATCTTCTTTTACTATATTTTTATATTCTTGATATTTAGTATCAGTATCAGGATTATTACCAGTACAAGGCCATACATTAACTAGGTATTCCTTACCACTGGGAACCTTAATACCATTAGTACCATAAGTATAATTAAGCATTGTATAAGTAATATTATTCTTCTTAAGTATATGTACTTCATTTCTCTCTTCAGTACTAGAGTATGACCCTACCGCTAGAACATTAGATTTATTATTCCAATAATTTCTTGAACTAAGTACTGCCTTTTCACCTCTATCAAGAGTATGATTAGTGGCTAAACTTACTAAATTAAATCCAGCATCAATCATATCATTTCCTACTTCGTATGGTGAATTAAAAGCAGGATAACTACTTACGCCAATATCACTTCCACCAAGTATTGTTTCTTGGTTGTAATAGCCAATATCATAATTACTAACTATCTTTTTGATGTTTTCATACATAGGTTTAAAATCATAACCATTATAATTAGCATTCTTTCTTGCTTCTTTATATATCTTATCATGAATAAGATTATCTCCAACCATAATAAGAGATATCTTATCATTTTCTTTTACTTCTTCTTTAATATCTTCTTTAACATTATTATTCTTATTACCAAATTTATATATAATAATACCACTAAGTAAAATTATTAAGGCTATGATAAATATAAATCTTAATAATTTCTTTTTATTTATTCTTCTTTTTCTACTCATATAACCTCGCATTCCTACTGAAAGATTTTTCTATATTTTGTAAAATCTTTCAGTACGTTTTATTCTTTAAAAGGAAGACATAGTCTTCCTAATATATTATTTACTATTCATATGCTGGAACCACATACATATTGCTATCATACTTTTGTATAACTGTCTTATAAGTTTCATAAGTTTTCATATAACTTGGTAAATAATCTTTAATCTTTTCATTAGAGAATGGTACTACTTTAAAGTTTCTCCAATTCTTATAATAAGTATAAATAAGTTCAGTACTAACATCACTAATTTTAATGGTTTTATCATTACCTTTAACAGTTTTAATAATCTTAAAACCAGTCATAGCACCAACCATACATTTATAATTAGTACAAGTATCTTGATTTTGGTATTGAGCGGATATTAAGTTACCTAAAGAATATATAACTAAGGTATCATTGATATAAGTAACTGGCTGAATAACATGCGGATGTGTACCAATTATTACATCTACGCCATTATCACTTAAGAACTGAGCCATATCTTTTTCATATCGTGTAGGTTCATGAGTATATTCAACACCCCAGTGCATAGCCACGATTAGAACATCTACTTTATCTCTTACTCTATCTATATCTTCTTTTACTGTATTTTTATATTCTTGATACTTAGTATCAACATCAGGATTATTAATATTATCAGTATCTGTAGGCCATACATTAACTAGGTATTCTTTACCGCTGGGAACTCTAATACCATTAGTACCATAAGTATAATTAAGCATTGTATAAGTAATACCGTTAGCTTCTTCTACATGTACTTCATTTCTCTCTTCAGTACTAGAGTATGATCCTACCGCTAGAACATTGGATTTACTATTCCAATAATTTCTTGAATTAAGTACTGCTTTTTCACCACTATCAAGAGTATGATTAGTGGCTAAACTTACTAAATTAAATCCTGCATCTATCATTGCATCTCCTACTTCATATGGAGAATTAAATACTGGATAACTCTTTAATCCTAGTTCTGTTCCTCCTAGTATTGTTTCTTGATTATAATATTTTATGTCATAATTACTAACAATTGGTTTGATTAGTTCATACATTGGTTTAAAATCATAACCACTATAATTAGCATTCTTATTAGCATCTTGATATAAACTAGAATGAATTAAATTATCTCCTGCTGTTATAACACTTGCAGTATATACTTTTTCTTTTTCTTCTTCACTAGGTTTATTAATAGGCTTATCATTATTACTCTTAAGTAAATATCTAATACCAAAATAAGTACCAAGAGCTAGTCCTATACCAAGTACAATGACAAGAATTAATCTACCTACTTTTAACCTTCTTTTTACCCTTCTTTTCTTCATTACCATAAAACTCCTTTATTACCTTAGTATCTTTAAAGAATACCACTTCACCAGTCATTGTATTAACATTTAACAACTTAGCATTAAAAGTATCCCCTATAAATATTTTTTCCCCCTTATCACTATATATAGAACAGCCATCTTTATTAACATGGTAATAACTTCTATTAAAGAATAATTTACCATATACCATTTTATCAGGATATAACACTAATAAATAATTATCATAAATACCTGCGACCATAACATCAAAGTATTGTTTTTCATATTGTTTCATAAATTCAGCTTTTCTAATATCATCTAATTTTCTCTCAGCTTTAATAGCTCTAAGTTCTGAAGAGGTAGCTATCTTAGCTATAAGAGGAGTTATTTTCTCCCACTTTCTTCTAGCATAATCTACACCTTTAGTAATAGCATCATTTAATATTCTTTGATTAATAGTATCCGCTATTCTTCTAATTGGAGAAGTACCCGTAGAATAAGCACCCATTCCTAAAGCAAAATGTCCAACATTACATGATGAATATTTAGCCTTAGACTGTCCCATAATAGCCATCTTATCATATATAACTTTCTCTTTGGCATCTTTATATACTTCCTGTACCTGTCTAATATCTTCCGCAGTAAAATCTTTCTTCTTATTGATATTAATCTTATATCCTTTTTTCTTAAGCAAATTAATCCAAGTACATATCTTTTCATCATTAGGTTTGTCATGAAATCTAGATATAAATGGTAAATTATTCTTCATAAAATAATCAGTCATACACATATTATGAAGTAACATTAAAAATTCTATTAACTCTTCAGCCTTACCTTGATGTCTTTCTTTAATATCAATAATATTATTATTTTCAAAGAAGAACTTAACTTCATCAGAAGTAAACTCTAAGAAGCCTTCATTAAGCATCTTTCTCTTAACTTTCATCGCAGAATCATATAAATCATCTAACATATCTATATAATCTTCATAACCTTCAAGTATAATATTATCCTCTAGATACTTATTAACTTCTCCATAAGTCATTCTCTTTCTATTATTGATTACTGCTTCATTAAATTTATAGTTAAGTACCCTGCCAGAATTATCTATTTTAATACTTGCAGATACTGCATATCTATCTTCTCCAGGTACTAATGAGCAAATACCATTAGATAGATTTTCATGCATCATAGGACTAGCACATCCTGGAAAGTATACTGAAATGCCTCTTGCTAAAGTTTCATCCCACATAGCACTTCTATCTTTAATATATCTATTAGGATCAGCAATTTGAACATATATAGTATTATTGTGATAACTAACAGCATCATCAAAGTCTTTAGTATCATCGCCATCAATAGTAACTGAAGTTATACCTCTTTGATCTTTCAAACCATTTCTTTTAGCTTCATTAATTTCGTCTTCACTCAAAGACATTTCAATTTTACTAACTTCCTCAAGATATTTGTCACTAAAACTAATAGGAAATCCATTTAAAGCAAGTACTTCCTTTTCTACTGCTCCTGGATCGTCTTTATGTCCTATCACCTCTTTAATAGTATTATATTCGCCACTTATTAGTAATCTTGTTCCAAGCGGATATATTTCTTTTAAAAATATATCTAACTTGCCATCACATCTTGCGACATAATTTTTACCATCTTTTACTACTTCTGCTACATAGTCATAATACTTCCTATCTATTATTTTAACTACTTTAGCCATACCTCTTTGATTATAAGGCTCTACTAGTACTGTGTCATTATGAGCTAGTTTTCCTTTATCTTTATAGACAACATCATACTCAGTGCCATTATCAAGTACTACAATTGCACCTTTTCTACCAGTAATCTTAATGGTACCTTTCTTTAAACTAGTATTAGAAACAAGTATATATTTATCATTATTATTCTTATATACTATTCCTTCTTTTCCTAGTAATCTTAAAGTATTATGTACTTCTTCCTTATCTTCACCCAAGATACCCGCTATCTCTTTAACCCCTAAATTATTATTCTTCTTGATACTTAAAAGTTCTATTATTTTACTTTCCATTTTCTACTCCTTTTACTTTTTAGTATCATTTTTCTTATTCTTTTTATTTTTTACCTCTTCATATATTTCAAAGTCAATAGTACTCTTATCTTTATCGGCACTAACAACTTTTACTACCACTTTATCACCAAAAGCATATTTTCTCTTACTCCTCTTGCCTAATAATGCCATTAAATCAGGATTATATATAAAGTAATCACCCTTAATATCCTCTACTCTTACTAATCCTTCAACTGTGTTATCAAGTTCCACAAAGAAGCCAAACTCTTGTACACCACTTATTATGCCTTCATATACTTCACCAATATGATCCATCATATATTCAGCTTTCTTCATCTTATCTACATCTCTTTCACAGTTCTGAGCTTCTTGCTCTCTAATGCTTAAATGTTCAGTAGCTACTGGCAAATATTCTTTATTCTTATTTATTATATCTTCACTATAATTATAGTTATATTCTCTAATTAATCTATGAAGTATTAAGTCAGGATATCTTCTTATTGGAGAAGTAAAGTGACTATAGCACTTACTTCCAAGTCCAAAGTGTCCTATATTAACATCCGAGTAGATAGCCTTAGCTTGACTACGAATAGCCATATCATGTAATACTTTAACTTCTGGTACATTTTCTAAACTATTTAATATCTTTTGCAAATCTTTAGGAGTCTCTATCTTACTTTTACCTACTGGAGTATATCCATGTAAACTTAGAAACTTAATAAACTCTTCTATTCTCTTTTCATTAGGTTTATCATGTACTCTATATATACCAGGTAAATTCTTATAAAAGATTGAACCTGCGACTGTCTCATTAGCGACAATCATAAAGTTTTCTATTAACTGTTCACCAGTTCTTTGCTCTCTAGCCTTAATATCTATAGGATGACAAGCATCATCTACAATGATCTTAGCCTCATCAGATTCAAATTCAATATAACCTCTATTAATCATTTTCTTTCTAAGTATTTTAGATAGTTCTTCCATTACTATTAAAGTATCAGCAAATTTTTCATATCCATCAGGAATAATATTATCTTCAAGAATAAGATTAACATTATCATACGTCATTTTCTTTCTGCTTCTTATTATTGAAGGAGTAATCTCATACTTAGTAACATTACCTTTACTATCAATATGCATAATACAGCTCATAGCGAATCTATCTTCATTTTCGTTAAGTGAACATATACCATTAGATAATTTGTGAGGTAACATTGGAAGTACTCTATCCACTAGATATACTGAAGTACCTCTAAAATATGCTTCTTCATCTATCTTAGTACCTTCTTTTACATAATAGGAAACATCGGCAATATGAACACCAAGTATATATTCATTATCACTAATTTTCTCTATAGATACAGCATCATCTATATCTTTAGTATCTGCTCCATCAATAGTAAATATTATTTCATCTCTTAAGTCTCTTCTACCACTAGTTAAACCTTCATTTATATCATTACTACTTAAAAACTGTGGTATACTCTCTAACTCATCTATTACTTCTTTAGGAAACTCAGGATTAAAATTATATTCATAGACAAAAGATAAAATATCTACACCAACGTCATTTTTATGACCTATAATCTTAGTAATTTTACCTACTCTATTGCCTTCTTTTAAAGGTTCTACAACTACCTTATGGCCTTCGACAGCACCATTTAAATAATCTCTTGGTATATATATATTCTTACCTTTCTTATCGGGTTTAACAAAATAATCACCATCTATTAAGATAACTTCTCCTACTAAAGGATCATAGTTTCTTTTAATTACTCTAATAATTTTACCTTCAGGTTTTAATGGATCTTTATTTAAATATTCAAATAATACTGTATCACCATCTTGAGCTCCATTTATATTTTTTTCATTAACATAAACATCTTTAGCATCTTTATCAATCTCAATAAAACCAAAACCTTTATCATTTAAAATTAAATCCCCTTTTACTAAATGACTATTTTCTAATAATAAATACTTATTCTTTCTCTCACTATAGTATAAAATGCCCTCACTAACTAATTCATCTAGAGTATTTTCTAATCTTTGATATTCCTCTATAGTATTTAAAAGTAATTTATCATTAATTTCCATAATTGTAAGAGAAGTATTTTCATTTAGTAGTTCTATTATTCTTTCTTTCATAATTCCTCCCTATTACACAAAATAGACTTAATTACTTAAGTCTATTTCTATTTTAACTATATTGATATTATTAAACATAATATAAAGAAAGAAAACCCAAGTACATAAGTAAGTCTAGTTATAAATAGTTCAAATCCTCTCTCTTTCCTATTAGCAAACAAATCTGAATTTCCCCCTTGAATTATTTGAGAGGCAGATTCTGCTTTACCACTTTGTAATAATACTATTGCTATTAATAAAACAGCTATAATAACCGCAGCTATTGTCATTTATATCAATCCTTTCTCACAAGATATATTATAGCAAATATCTATATCTTTGTAAATATTTATTTTTTATTTTTCACTTAGATATTTTACCATTATATCATCAAGTTTTACTTTAGATATTGGCATCTTTATATATTCAGTATCACTATCTTTGTAATCTTCAAGTGTTACCATAATAATTTGTAGTTTATATCCCGCTATTAGGGATAACTTAGTCATTGTTCTTTTTCTTTCTTCACTGGTAGTAATATTATAGTTTTCAATACCTGATATAGTATTAGATAAAAATACTATATCAAATGTTTTATCACTTCTAAGTAATTCTGTAAGTTCCTCTATACTACTTGAAGTACTAATATCAACATTATAATTTACAAGTAACTCTGTAAACTTATTTATATCTAAATGATTATCTAAAGCTATTAATATCTTTTTACCGCTATAATTATTATACTTGATAACTTCTTCCTCTACTACTTCGTTATTATCTTTAATTTTTTGGAATAAAGCAAAATTAAATATTAATGAAGAGTTATTTTTCTTAACTTCATAAGTACCTTTTTGAAGTTCTACTAATCTATTATATAATTCATACTCCCAAGCATTAGTTTCTATTATACATTTATTATCTCTCTCTATAAAATCTAACTTAGTATTTTTATAATTTACTATTATGCTAAACATAAGTTTACAATTATTTCTTACAGATATCTTAGATATATTAATAGTTAAATCATATCTATTAAAATAATTATTAATAAACTCTACTAAGTAAGTAAATGTTTGTTTAATATTATCATCATCACCATATAATACTTTAGGTATATTATTATCTATATTATAATTAACATCTACATTTCTAAAATTAATAATATCTTTAATACTATTAATTAAATTATCTGTTTGATATAACTTATTCTTTATTTTTAACTGTCTATTTTCTATTCTAGTTAAATCCATTATCTTATTAATCTGATCTACTAAATTAAGTGATAGCTTTTGAAACTTTTTAATTTCTTCAAGTGAAGATACCTCATCTTTCTTATTGATTTTCTTACTACTAAAATTAGTTATTTCCATAAGTGGATTCTTTAAACTAATGGCTAAGTTATTAACAGTACCTGATACCATTTCATTTTGCTTTTCTAACATTCTTCTTGTATAACTTAAATCTTTTATTAATTTAATATCTGGATTTTCTATAGTGAAATACATTATATAGATTAATATTGATAATGAGAAATTAATTAATAACAAACTAGGAAATATTTTTTGTACTATAATCATTATTCCAAGTATAACAAGTAAAAAATACATAGGATAATATTTCTTGTTCTTTAGATTTCTTCTATTGGATATAATTACTGATATCATAATTATAAATAAGATTAATGATAGTACATAAATTATATCTACTCCTACTCCAGTAGGTAATAACAAGCCATCAGTTTCAATTATATCTATTGGAAGAATCATAGTGGTTAATGATACTATAATAAATACAATCGTTGATATTATAATAGCTAATCTATATCTACTATAATCCTTATTTTTTAAGTTTATAGTTACTATTACTGTATATATTGTAAATAAATATATCCATACTAGAAAACATAAAAATAATGATTTTAATGAAAATAAATATAATACTGAATTTACAAAAATACTAGTTCTAACTAAAATAAATGAATATATTTCAATAAGACCTGATATAATAGTAGTTACAATTATACCATAATATATTTTATTTTCTAGTAGTTTTAAATTAGATTTAAAATTATATAAAACGAATAATAAAATTGAAAAAATAACCCCCGCTATTGTAAAACAAATACTATACATATTGCTTCTCTCCTATCTATAGAATAATTATATCATAGAATACAGAAAAAAACATCCTAGAATGTTCTAAAATGTTTTTATTTTTGTTTTACTTCTTTTTGGTTCTATTAAATTACCATTCATTTGGTAAATATCTTTATCAAATATATCTATTTTTTCAAGCTTAACAAAGTCTACTTTTTTGTTAACTTCTGTTAATGGTATTTCATCAGTTTTTACATAATATTTTGGTATATATAGTTCCTTTAATTTAGCCTTTATCATCTCATCAAGTTCTTTAATTGTCTCTACCATTTTGCTATCATCATTGAAAACAATATAACAAACCGGAACTTCTCTTTCTACTGCATCATTACCTTTGACAGTACAGCAATCATAAACATTATGATGAGTTTTGATAATCTCTTCAATTGCAGTTAACCATACTTTATCTCCATGTCTAGTTATCATTCTTTTTGCTCTACCGCAGTGATATATTCTACCATCATTATCCATATAACCATAATCTTTAGTATGAAGCCATATTCTTCCATCTTTATGTTTTTTTAATACATCTTCTGTTTCTTTTTTATCTTTATAGTAGCCATCCATAACAGTAGGACCGCTTATACAAATTTCTCCTATTTTACCTTCACCAAATGGTATTTCATTATAATCTTCATCAAAAATACTAACAAGGACATTTATAAAAGGTATACCAATACTACCTAGGGCATAAGCATTTGTTTTAGCGTATGTAGCAGCAGCAGTACATTCACTTTCTCCATATCCCTGATGAATAACAGCAGTACCGCCATGTTCTTTTATATAATTATTCGCTCTTTCTTCTTCAGCTACTGCCAGTTTATCTCCACCGGATATTGGACTAGTTATAAATGAAGTATCTTTTATTATATCACTGTCAACCATTTCATTAAATAGAATTGGTCCACCTAAAAATATATTAGGTTTATATTTATTTAATAACTTTGGATATCCTTCTGGTGTAAAGAAAGGAATTAGTCTAGTAGAAACACCGCAACACATAAGACAATATGTTGCATTGAAATAATAAGCTATTGATGGAGGTAAAATACTCATTGAACTTTTTCCAAAATCAAAATCATATTCACCAAGTTTAAAACCATAAACACTACTAGTAAGATTTAAATTAGTAAGTGGAACTCCTTTAGCGTTACCAGTAGTACCACCAGTATATACAATTGTAGATATTTCACTACCTTTTGGATTAGGTCTATTGATTAATTTACCATCTTTAGTACTTTTCTTCCATTCACTAAATGATATAAATCTATTATCAGTCTTATAACTATCTGATTCTGCTTGTTGTTTTTTCATATTATCTAGCGTAGATTTTATTTCTTTATACATGCTATCTTTTTCATCTTTATCTTTAATATTATCTATTAGCATACTAACTTTCTGAAGACCTGATAAACTTTCAAATAAAGATATACATATTATTTTTTCTAAATTATTTGTACCCACTATTCCTTTACTTACCTTTTCAGTAATAAGCGGTACATCAGAAATAAAGAAATATTTAGATTCTGTTTTATTTAATATATCTCTAATTCTCTCTTCTGCTTCATCAAACTTAATTAGATTAGTTATTGCACCTATCTTGGATAAAGCAAGCCACATAAAAATAATATCAGGATTATTAAGCATCATAAAGGAAACAATATCGCCCTTATTAATTCCCATTTTATTAAATCTTTTGATGTACTTTTCTACTTCAGTTATTACATCTTCTCTATGGTAGTTTTTACTGCAATAAGGTATCATTAAAGCATTACCATACTGTTTGGTAACTGCTAAAAAGTAGTCATATACATTCATATCAGTATTTAAATATGCTGTCTTTTCATCTGTATACTTTTCTACATCGACATCATAAAACTTAAGCCAAGGCTTAATATCCGAAGCTATCCTTCCTTCTATTTTCTTTTCTTTATCAATAACAAAGGAAGTATTTTTTAATTTTTCATTATTAAATTTCATTATATCACCCCAAAAACTGGCATTAGTATACCATAAAAAGACTTGTTTTTCAAGTCTTTTAATATTTAACTCTTCTTCTTACTATGTTATTTGTAAGTAATGAATAAGATTCATCTTTATATAAAGTGTCTTCTTTAAGATTTATTCTATCATTTATTAAATACTTGTCTAGTATTTCACATGCCGTTTTCCAGTCGCTAGAAGTATTAATTTTCTTAGCTATGTTTACTACATTACCAGTATATTCACTACATAAAGCTATACTAGCAAATAAAGCTTTATATTCTTTATCTGAATTATTAATAATATTGGCTCCGATTAAAGAATAACCAGCATTAATAACATTTATATCAGTTAGAGGATATCTTCCATAGTAGGCATTATACCATTTCTTAGAATGATTAATTATCTTAGCTCCTTCTAAAGCTATACCACCTTTAATAGCGGTCTCATTGCATAGTATATCACACCCGCAAGAAGCATTAAATGCTTCTTTAGAACCACATAATATTTTGGCGCCTTCTAACGACACATTACCTTTAATAGAGTTCTCATTAGTCAAACATCTTATTACATTCATATTAGGATGTCTTTTTAATATATCAATTGCTTCTGAAGCAAGTATATCATCTTCATATAAATTAATAATATCAATACCTATTTTAATTAAACTATCATCTAAAGTTAATAGCAGCTTCAAGATATATTCATCTCTATCTAAAATTTTATCGTTATAATTATTGATATTCATTTTTCTTAATGTATTCAATAATTTGTCTTTTGTCATATAACCACATCCTATAATAATTTTATTATAGAATTATTATGTTTGTCAATAAAAAACTATAGTACATAAAGACTATAGTTCTATATTAATATTGAATACCCCAAATAACTAAGTGTTTGGCTTCCCTACCACACACAATACATTTATCACTTAGATGTTCTTCTTCAAATGGAATACATCTAGATTTGCATCCTCTAATTTCTTTAATCTTTTCTTCACAAGCAGTATCTCCACACCACATAGCCTTAACAAATCCAGGATGATTGTTAATAATATCCTTAAAGTCTTCGATATCTGTACAAGTATAAGTCATTTCTTCTCTTCTTCTTAGAGCTCTATCATACATATCTCTTTGGATATCTTCGAGTAATATTTTAACATCATGTACTATATCAGTATTAGTAAATACCTCTCTTTTTTCTCTAGTATCTCTTCTTACTAAAGTAATAACATTATTTTCTAGATCTCTCTTACCTATTTCTATTCTAACAGGTATACCAAGTACTTCAGCTTCAGCAAATTTATATCCAGGAGACTTCTCACTATCATCAATATAAGCCTCTATTCCCTCTTTCTTTAATTTATCTAAGTAATCATTAGCCATACTCATTACTTCTAAATCATTACTAATAGGAATTATAACTACTTTATTAGGAGCTATTCTAGGAGGTAATACAAGCCCATAGTCATCAGAATGAACCATTATTAAGGCTCCCATCATTCTGGTACTTACTCCCCAAGAAGTTTGATATGGATAATCTAATTTATTTTCTCTATTTAAATATTTAATATCATAAGCTTTAGAAAACTTTTGTCCAAAGAAATGACTAGTACCTGACTGAAGGGCTACGCCATTATACATAAGGGCTTCTACTGTATATGTATACTCTGCTCCTGCAAACTTTTCTTTCTCTGTTTTTCTCCCTACAATACTAGGAATAGCTAAGTAATCATGAAAAAATTTATTATAAATATTTAGCATATTTAATGTTTCAGCTTCAGCTTCTTCTTTAGTTTCATGAATAGTATGTCCTTCTTGCCATAAGAATTCTCTGCTTCTTAAGAATGGTCTAGTTTCTTTTTCCCATCTTAATACACTACACCACTGATTATATAATTTAGGTAAATCTCTATAAGATTTAACTGTACTAGCATAGTAATCAGAAAATACTGTCTCTGATGTAGGTCTAATACATAGTCTTTCATCTAATTTTTTATTACCACCTTCAGTAACCCACGCTACTTCAGGAGCAAATCCTTTTACTAATTCTCCTTCTTTTTTTAGTAGATTCTCTGGTATTAATAAAGGCATATATACATTTTTATGTCCTGTTTCTTTAAACATACTATCTAATACTTTTTGCATATTTTCCCATATAGCATAACCATTAGGTTCTATTACCATACATCCCTTAGTATTAGAGTAACTACTTAGTTTAGCGGCCATTACTACATCAGTATACCATTTAGCAAAATCTACATCTCTACTTGTTATCTTATTATTTTGTTTATTATTCATACTTACACCTCATCACTAATATTAATTCTATCATAAAAATAGATAAATATCTATATAAATATATTATTTTTTTATTCCTTTCACTATGAGCCAAGGTCTCATAGTGTTATTTTGAGCCTAACTTTAGTCTCAAAATAAAGTCTATTATATATAAGCCATAAATATATATTTAAATTTAAAATAATACATTGACATAGGTTAATATTTATATTATTATAAACACTAAGACAATGATAAAGAGAAAGATTTAATAAATAATTCTTTGATGTACGAAATTTTCGACTTCAAAAAGGGAGGCACAATAAATGAATAATGTAATTATTAAAAATGACGTGAAAATAGAAAATATGATATATGAAATTAGAGGAAAACAGGTTATGTTAGATTCTGACTTGGCTAAACTTTATAATGTTGAAACAAAAAGAATAAATGAAGCAGTTAAAAATAACATAGAAAAGTTTCCTGAAAGATATTGTTTTAAACTTACTGATGATGAAAGTAATAATCTTTTGGTCGAAATTTTCGACCAAAAAATAAATACTAATTAAAACTAAATATATAGTTACTGCTTATATATAATAGATATGGTTGATATATTAGATTAAGACTAAGGATTAGGCTTAATCTAACACTTTAAGACTTAAGTTTACTTAAGACTTAAAGTGAACATAAAGAAAGAAAAAGAAAGAACTTAATCTTTCTTAACATCTTCTAATTTAACAGATACTATCTTACTAACACCAGATTCTTCCATAGTAATACCATATAAAATATCAGCATATTCCATAGTTTTCTTCTTATGAGTAATAATAATAAACTGAGTCTTATTTCTATATTTATCTAAGTATCCACCAAAAGCTTCAACATTAGCATCATCAAGTGCAGCCTCTACCTCATCAAATAAACAGAAAGGTACTGGCCTAATATTAAGTATAGCAAATAATAATGAAATAGCAGTAAATGTCTTCTCACCACCAGATAATAAACTAATACTCTGAAGTTTCTTACCAGGAGGTTCTGCTTTAATCTCAATACCAGTTTCTAATAAATTATCCGGATCAGTAAGTGATAGTTCAGCCTTACCGCCCTTAAATAATTCTCTATATACAACCTTAAATTCCTCTTTTACTCTATTAAAAGTATCTAGGAATTTTTCTTTCATAATAGTATCCATCTCTTTAATAATATCATATAAAGTATTCTCAGCATTAACCAAATCATTCTTTTGACCATTTAAGAAGTCATATCTTTCTTTCTGTCTTTCATATTCAAGAGGAGCATCTAAGTTAACATTACCAAGTAAACTAAGATTATCTTTAAGTTTAACGACTTCTCTTTTAGCGGTCTCAAGTTCCATATCAAGTTTATAATTATTAATAGCAAACTCATAAGTCATATTATAATCATTAGTCAAAGTATTAAGTAAATTATCTAACTTAACATCAGTTCTATTAATCATAATATTAAGACTATTAAGTTCTTTTTCTTTCTTACTAATATGACTATTATTCATTCTAGAAGTCTCTTCTATCTCATTAATTAAATTATTAGTCTTATCTTCATCTACTTTTAATATACTAATCTCTTTATTAATGTTAGAAATACTTTCCCTAACTTCCGATAAAGATTTAATAAGATTATCTTCTTCACTAGTATTATTACTAATATTAGATAAATCTTTAAGTTCTTTTTCTTTACTTTCTTTATCTCTTAATCTAATATCATAATCATTCTTAATACTAGCAATAGTACTCTCGTACTCTACCTTCTCGTTACTTAAAGAATGAATTCTACTAGTATATTCCATAATATCTTTATCAATATTAGCAATATCTTTAAGTATATTCTTATTCTTTTCCTCAAAGAAAGAACTCTTTCTTCTTAATTCTTCTATCTCGTATTTAACAGATATTGTATTATTACTCTTAATTTGTGATCCACCAGTTAAAGATCCTCCTACATTAACTACTTGTCCATCTAAGGTAACTATCTTATATCTCTTATTAATATTAGTGCTAACTTTATTAGCAGTATCTATATTATCTACGATAATAATATTACCAAGAACATTATCAATAATATTCTTATATTTATTATCAAAAGTAACAAGACTACTTCCAGTACCAATATATCCTGGTATATATTCTAAACTAGATAATACTTCATTATCTATATACTTACCATTAATTACTGATAATGGATAAAAGGTGGCTCTACCTAAGTTATTATCTTTTAAGTAACCAATTAGTTCTTTAGCAGTACTAGGAGTATCTACGACTAAGTAAGAAGATGCTCCTCCAAGAGCAGTACTAATTGCAGTACCATATCTACTTTCTACATTAATAAGTTCAGATATAACATTATGTACACCATTAAACTTAGGATTATCTAGGATACTCTTTATACTCTTAGGAAGTAATGTACCACTGGTAAGAGTATTTTCTAAATATTCTATTCTATATTTAATACTATCAATCTCTCTATTATTCTTAAGTAAAATATTATTAAGATTATTCTTCTTAGTACTATTTTCATTATAGTTATCAGTAGAAGTCTTTATACTATCATTAATAACCTCTATTTTCTTATTTAGAATATCAATATTATTCTTCTTATCATTAATATAGGAATTAATATTAACAAGTTCTTCCTTTAATTTAATAATATTATTAGATATTCTAGATTCATCACTCTTATATTTATTTCTCTCTTCAAGTAATTTAATATCACTAGCTATTTGTTCTTCCCTTTTAGTAAGTTCTATTATCTTAGACTGTTTTGTATTAATAGCCTCTCTTATTTCTCTTAATTTATCTTTATACTTTAAAACATCGACATCATAAGAAGAAGAATTACTAGATATACTAGCTATTTCATTTTCTAACTCCTCTACTCTCTTCTTACCATTTTGATATTCTGTATTTAAATTATTAATTTCATAAGCAATTGAAGATACTTCTATATTAGATAATCTATCTTTAATTTCAGTATATTTCTTAGCCTTATTAGAGGCTTCAAGTAAAGGAGCTAAGTTACTATCTAGTTCATTAATAATATCATTAACTCTATTTAAGTTTTGATTAGTTTTATCTAGTTTTCTTAAGGCTTCTTCTTTTCTTCTTTTATATTTTAATACACCCGCTGCCTCTTCAAATATTATTCTTCTATCTTCTGGTTTATTAGATAATATTTCATCTATCTTACCCTGGCTTATAATATTAAAACTCTCTTTAGCGGTACCACTATCAGTTAAAAGTTCGGTAATATCTTTTAATCTTACTTTCTCATTATTTATATAGTATTCGTTTTCTCCTGTTCTAAAAGCCATTCTCTTAATAGATACTTCACTAAAGTCAATAGGAAGAATTCTATCTTCATTATCAAATACTAAAGTAACTGAGGCACTATTAAGTGGTTTTCTACTATCACTACCAGAGAAGATTACATCTAAAGAAGAATCTCCTCTTAAACTCTTCATAGATTGTTCTCCAAGCACCCATCTAACAGCATCTACTATATTTGATTTACCAGATCCATTAGGTCCTACTATTCCATTTATGTTTTTTCCAAATTCTATATTTATTTTATCTGCGAAAGATTTAAATCCATAAGCTTTTATTTCTTTTAAGTACATATACTTCACATCCTACTTTTATATTTTACCAAATATTTAAAAGAAAATCTAGGATATTTTTATATTTTATGTTATATCTACTTAAGTCTAAGGTTTTAAGTAGCATAATGGAGCCTGTAGTCTCCATTATGAATATTTATTTGTTCTTTATAAAAGTTATTGCTTTTTTATTAAAATTAGCATATAATATATACAGAGAGAGAAATTAGTCATAATAAAAATGGCTAACACCTATTTTCGTAAGGTGTTCTCCCCTATTGTTAGATAGGGCACCCCCTGAGGTGCCCCGATTTTTTTTAATCTATTTTCTATGGCTACCTAGCACTATTACTGCTATGGTAACAAGAATAGTTAAAGCATACGCTATAACTAATTCCATCTACTAATAACCTCCTCCCCCTAAGGTTAAGAAATTACTTTCTATCATAAAATCACCTCTCCTTCCAAAGTAAAAACCTTAGAAAAAGAAGAGAACACCATAAGTATTAACCACGCCAACATTATATACTAGTTTAAATATTATAGTCAAGGGAAATATGACTGTTTTTTTAATATCTTTGTAAATTCTTTATTTATAAGTGTTTATAGGTTTTTAATGTATAATACAAATGTATACAAAAAAAGCAAGAGTTTAGACTTCTTGCCTTTTATTTTTATATTTTAGTCATCTATTATAATATTTTTATCATATTTAACTTTCTTTAATGCTTTTTTTAAATCATTTATAACATGACACTTTCTTCATATCATAGATTCATTAGTTATCATAATATCTTTATCAAAATCTAATTCATTAATAAAATTCTTATACAGTTCATTTAATAGTTTCATACCTTGATAAAAGTAATTAATTTCTACAGTACTAATATAATTTACATTACCATATATTTTATGATAATTAAAATAGCTAATACATCCAACAATCGTTTCCTTATCAATATTATTTTTTATTGTACCTATAAAATACTTATCGGTATATAAATGCCACTGAAGATAATGCATACCAAAAATAGTATCATTATCATTCCAAGTAATAAAATTATTATTGATATAATAATTATCAAAAAGAAATTTTCTCATTTTTTCTTTAGTTAAAGATTTCCATGTAATATCCTCTAGTTTAAATTCTTTTATATAATCAAGTACAATTTTCTTTAAATTAAGTAATTTCTTTTCATTACAATTTCTAATTACATTATTTGGTAATTCTTTCATTAACTGCCTACTTTCGTATGAGTATTATACTATCATAAAACGTATGTAATTACAAGTAGAAAATAACAAAATAGTTTTAAACGCAGACCTTAGGCTGTGTTTAACAGTGAGAGACTACAGGCTCGAACTGAGAATAAAAAGAAAAAGAAGATTACTCTTCTTAACCCATAATTAACTTACCAAGATATACTCCTAATATAATACATATAATTATTATTAGTATTGTATATAAAATTTTAGATATTTCATTTGTTTCTTCATCCATATAATTACCTCTATTCTATATATTTATTCTTTAATTTAATAGTTACTGTATCGGTAATTGTTTCACCTTCAGGTATACTTTGTTCATATACATAGCCATTACCTTCAAGCATATAACTAACTCCCATTAATCTAAGAATGTTATTGGCTTCTTTATAAGAATAACCATTTAAATTAATCATTTTATTATCATAGTTATTAGTCTTTAGTACTACTAAATCATCTTCATATATAATATTATTAATACCAGGATACTGATTAATAACTTTAGTACCATCTCCAATTACAAGTACTTTAATATTTTTATTCTCTAGATAAGTCTTAATATCTGAAACGTTCTTGTTATAAAAGGGTTCTACTGTGTATGATTTTTTTTCGCTATCTTTCTCTTCAATATTTAAATATTTGGTAATATTTTGTTCTACTTCTTTTACCATTGGAACTATATAATTAGTCCCATCTTTTGGTCTTTTAATCGCAGCATATAGTATTATTTCAGGGTCGTTTTCTGGGAACATACCGGAAAATGAATATATGTAATCTGATGAACCACTCATATATTTGCCTTTGGTATAATCAAATATTTGAGCAGTACCAGTCTTTCCTATTAGGCTATAACCATCCATACGATAAGCATAACCAGTTGAATTAGTATTATCACCATTTATAACACTAGCCATTAATTGCTTCATTTTTTCGATAGTAGCAGAGTTTGCTATATTTTTAACTTCTGTTTTTAAGTTTTGTTCAAGTAATTTACCGGTGGTAGGATTTTTTATTTTGTCTACTACAAAGGGTTTTAACATAGTACCATTGTTGGCAATGGATGTTAGAGCTTCAAGATGCTGAATTGGTGTTGTTGTTATACCTTGGCCATAACCAGCAGTAGCAGCCTCTATTTGATATTTATAATTTATGTTACCTGGTTCCTCTCTTTTTAAGGTAAAACCTGTCTTAGAACCAAAGCCATACTTCTCGTAGCAGGCTCTTAAATCTTCTTTAGTTATTACTGATTCCACTATGTTGGCAACCGCTATGTTAGAGGAAAGTGCAAAACCTTGATCATAAGTAATATTACCCCACCCTTCTTTTCTCCAGTCGGATATTGTTACATCTTTACCGCCATTTTCTGAGGTGTAAGTTTTACTACCTGAAGTATATGTAGTGTTTCCATCGTAGTTACCTGAGTCAATGGCACACATATAACTAAATATCTTCATTGTTGAACCCGGCTCGTAAGTAAGGGTTACAAGTGGATCAATGTATGAGGTCATATTTCTTAAGTTAGGATCGAAACTTGGTGTACTAGAATAGCCTAGGATCTTACCAGTCTTTGCATCCATTGCGGCCATTAGGACCCATTCAGCCTCAGAAGAGTCTTGAGCCTCTCTCACAGCATTATGTAAAAATAGCTGAATATTACTATCGATAGTTAGATAGATGTCATTACCATCTTCAGCAGGTTCTACATATTCACGGCCATTGGCAATCTTGTAGCCATATTTATCTTTTTCATAAGTAACAAAACCTGTTTTACCTTTTAGTGTATCGTTATAGTATTCTTCAATACCCATCTCACCAGTAATCCAATTGTTACCATCCTTATCAGTTTTATTAACTGTGTAGCCAATTAAATATGAAGCAAAATCACCATTAGGATAATATCTTTTTATATCCTTGGTAAAGTCTATTCCCTGAAGTTCTAGTTTATCTATTTCTTCCTTAGCAAGTTCGGAAAGACCTTTACCCATAGTTCCGAATTCAACTTGATATTTCTTATTTTGAATACCATTTACCAATATTGTTTTTATTTCATCTGGCGTTACTCCAAGAACTGTAGCAAGTTTGGTACTAGTATCTTCAACATTCTCAACATAGTCTTTATTGCCGTTTGAGTCTACTCTGGTATCGGATAAATAGGCAATAAGAGTATAACTGATGACATCATTAGCTAGGATGTTACCATTTGTATCATATATTGTACCACGCTTAGGCATTATTACTTCTTCGGTAGTATTCCTGTTTTTGATAAAAGCTGTAATTGTAGAACTACCTACCTTGTAATCAAAAATACATAAGTAACATAATCTGACAATTAATATTAAAAATAAAAAAAAGGTAACAATAATAACAGGTTTACTTACTTTAAACTTACTACTATTAATTTCCTTTTTCATACTAATCACCTTACTCTATTGTTTTAATATTTTCGTTATTATAAGATAGACCTAAGTTTTTACTGATTGTTTGAATATTTTCAAGTGATGCCATCTCATTGATTTTCATAGCAAGACTTTGATTGGTATCTTCTTGTTTTTCTACTTCACTATTCATTTTTTGAAGTTCTATATTCATCTTAGATACTGTTGCACTAGTAAAAACAATTCCTGAAATCAAAAGTGCAATAATAACTAAACAGCTTTTATATAAAAACTTCTCTATCTTAGTTAGCCCTTTCTTTTTCTTTTTTTTCATATTATCAGTCCTTTATTTTTTCTATTACTCTAAGTCTTGATGATCTAGCACGAGGGTTTTCCTCTAGTTCCTCAGTACTAGGAGTGATACTCGCTACCACTTTATACTTAGGCATATACTCTTCAGGAATGAATGGTAACTTTGATAAATTACTATCAACCTTAGAGTATTCATTAAATATTTCCTTTACAATTCTATCTTCTAATGAATGGAAAGTAATAACTGAGACTCTGCCTCCTACTTTTAGGAGCTCAATACTTGATTTAAGTGCTATTTTTAATACTTCCAATTCATTATTTACTTCAATTCTAATAGCTTGAAATGTCCTTCTGGCAGGATGACTATCTTTCATTGCCTTATATGGCATACTCTTTTTTATGATATCTACTAGTTCAAATGTTGTTTCAATGGGTTTAGATTCTCTATCTTTAACTATGTTTTTAGCTATGCTAGTAGCATATTTTTCTTCACCATAGTCTCTTATTAGTCTAACTAACTCTTCGTAAGAGTATTCATTTACAACATTATAAGCAGAGAATTCTTTAGTAGTATCCATTCGCATATCTAGTTTAGCATCTTTATGGAAACTAAAGCCACGATCAGCAATGTCTAGTTGCGGAGAAGATACCCCCAAGTCAAAAACTATTCCATCTACTTCTGTAACATTTCTTTTATTTAATTCTTCTTTAATATAGGCAAAATTTGATTTTATAAGTTCAAAATTACTACCTATTTCTTTTAGCTTCTTTTCGCTATATTCTAAAGCCATATCATCTTGATCAAAGGCGAAAAGGAAGCCCCTTTTTATTCTTTCTAATATTAAACCACTATGTCCCCCGAATCCTAATGTGCAATCAACATATATGCCATCTTCTTTTATATTTAGATTATCTATTGCCTCATTTAGTAATACTGTTTTATGCATCAATATCTAACCCTTCAAATAGATTTTCTGCTACATCACTAATAGCAGATAAGTTATCTTCGATAAGACTATTAAATTTATCAGTAGCCCATATTTCTAGGCGATCATTAACCCCAATAATCGTACATTCTTTCTGTAATCCGGCATAATTAATTAAAGATGATGGTATGTTGATTCTCCCCTGTTTGTCAAATTCGAGTGTACTAGCAGAAGACATAAAAAATCTATTAAATGTTCTAGCATCTTTCTTTGTAAATGGTAGTGTTCTAAGTTTAGATACGATGGCATTCCATTCTTTCATTGCATAGACAAATAGACAACCATCTAAGCCTCTAGTTACAACGAATTCATTACCGATATCCTCTCTAAATTTAGAAGGTATAATTAATCTTCCTTTTTCATCAATATTATGATGATATTCTCCAATCAACATAATATCCCCCACTTTCTTCCACTTCATGCCACTCTACGATTATATTCTACTATAATAGTTATTGTTTGTAAATATGTTTTTTATAATTTGACACTTTTTTCTGTAAAATGTTTTGTTTCTATCAAAGCCTTAGGTTTTTGATAATCATTTATAGTCTTATGGTCTATAAATGATGCACCAGTAGTGCCTATTATATATAGGCAAAGAAATATAGACATAAATTAAATATAATAAAAGAAGAAGTTATTTTATTCTTCTTCTTGGACTGCTTAATATATCATCAAAATATTTGGTACTAGTTTTATTAATACCGTATAGTTTATTTTCTTTTATTCTATTTATAATGCTGTCATCTTTAGTTAGTGAGTAGTATGTTTTTACAAATATTTTCTTTATTATATTAAAATATTCTATGACATAACTATCTTTGTGTTCATACATTTTATCATTATAAGATAGTATTTCATCTACAAAGAAATGTGCCTCTAGTTCATTAAACTTATATTTGCCTTTATAGTCTTCTAAATTACTATTATCTTTATTCATAAATAATGTGTTGTCAAACATGCCATCAAGTATCATCATAAGTCTATATTTAGTTATTTCAAGTTCATTTTTTAACTTACCTTCTGGAAGAGTTTCTATTTCTTCACAAAGCAAATAATAATATTTAAGATAAAATTTGTAATCATCCTTGTGATAATTTAAATCAGCACCCATGCTTTCATTGAAACAATAATCTAATTTATAATTAATTAAATAATGTACTAGTGAGTCATTAAAAAATAAGCTTTTTTGAAAGGGATTATTGTAGATATTTCTTTCATCAAACATATCATTTTGAATATTAAATGGTAATCCTTTATAAGTAGAAAATGTTATAAAACTATCACTATATAGTAGTAAATCATATGCACTATCATAATCTAGATTTTCTAAATTAACAAAAAATATTCTTCTGGTAAAGGCATGTTTTTTAATTTGTTTTATTGTTTGCTCCTCTGGCAAATTATTTTTTTCTGTTCTAGCAAATAATAATTCTCTATATAACTTATCATCTTCTTGCAATGATAAATATAACCACTTATAAAGGTCTTTTCTGATTTTAATACCCATAAGTTCAATAACAGAAATATCTGATTCTATTAAAGAATCTATTTCATTTAATATTAGTTCATCAATATCATTATTTTCTAAAATGTTTTCTAAATCTTCGATAGATACATTATCATCGAGAATAATACTATCTGACGTTAATTCAAAATATTCAATATGATTATTATAAAATGTATCTAGTTCATATTCAAAATCAAAATTATTAATAATTTCTAACTTTTCCTTTTCATTAACATTTAAATTATAAATTATTTTATTTATGATTTTTATTAAGCTTTGTTTTGATACTTCTGCCTTAACTTTTCTATTTTTTAAATTAATCATTATACTTATTAAGATATAATCAAATGGTATTTCCATAAAACCTCCTGCGTTCTTATATATATTATCATTATTTTTTTAATAACACAATAATGTTTTAATAATTTTGTGGTATAATTATAAACGAGATAGAAAAGAAAATATTTTTTAGTAGAAAGGAAGGATATGTTAAACAATGGTGATACTATCAAAGAAAGTATCAAAAAATTGAATAATGAATTTAATAGAATAAAAAGAATGGGATATGTTCCAGAGGTTCATCGTGGATATGGTGGTATTGGTGATACATTTGAAAGATTATTAGGAAAAGAAAAGTCTGATTTTTGTGTACCCGATTATGATGGTATTGAAATTAAAACAAGAAGAAGTTTTAGTAAGGGTTTAATTGGTTTATTTGGTTCAGTACCTGATGGTGAAGAACTCTTTGAACTTGATAGACTAAGGGAAAAATATGGATATCCAGATAAAGAAATTAGAAGTGCCAAAGTATTATATTCTGTAGTATATGGTAATATGTTATGTCAGGTTGGAACAAAATATTTTTTTAAATTAGATGTTGATAGAAAAGAAGAAAAGGTATTTTTATGCGTATTTGATAAAAATCTTAATTTATTAGAAAGAAGTGTATATTGGTCTTTCTTTACATTAAAAAATAAATTATATTGTAAATTGCGATATTTAATGCTCGTAGATGCTTGGACAAATAATATAGATGGAAAAATGCACTATAAGTATTACAAGGCTACTTTCTATAAATTAAAAGATATTGACATTTTTATTGATTTGATTGATAAAGGCTTTATAGCGGTTACTTTTAAAATTAGCGTTTACAGAGGAAATTATAGATATGGACTTCCTCATAATCATGGGTTAACTTTTGGTATTAGTAATGAGCATTTGCCTTTGCTTTATGATGAATACAAGTGGTAATGGGACACCTCATTCTCCACTTTTTATATTTAAATTTTTTAGGTACTAAGTTATTGGCTTGGGATCATGTGGTTGCAGAAAATAAATATTAAAAAAGAACTATCGCTAGTTCTTTATTTTTCAATAATGGTCGGGAAGACAGGATTTGAACCTGCAACCCCATGGTCCCAAACCACGTGCTCTACCAAGTTGAGCCACTTCCCGATGGTGGAGAATGAGGGACTCGAACCCTTGACCCTTTGCGTGCAAGGCAAATGCTCTAGCCAACTGAGCTAATTCCCCAAGACAATATAAATTATAACAATAATTTATATTGTTGTCAATATCTTTTAATTAAATTTATTTAGTTTCATATACACTAACTTGTTTTCTATCTTTTCCAAGGTGAGAATACTTAACATATCCAGAAATTTTTGCAAATAGAGTATCATCTGTTCCTCTACCTACATTTGTTCCAGGATGAATTTTAGTACCTCTTTGGCGATAAATGATAGAACCTGCAGTTACATATTCACCATCTGAAGCCTTTGCTCCAAGTCTTCTACCAGCTGAATCTCTTCCATTACTAGTAGATGATTGACCTTTTTTGTGGGCAAATAATTGTATATTAAATTCCATTAATCTATTCATTATTTTCCTCCTTAATTTGTATGTTTTTAGGATATGCTTTTTCTAATTCATATAGATTAGAAATAAGTACATTTATAATTTTCTTGGTAGTCATATCATTTTTAAGTACTTCTATAATTAAACCTCTACTATCATTATAACTAATACTTTGATTATCTAAAGATAATAATATATTAATGGTAGTTATAACCGTACTAGACACTGCAGCACATACAATATCTTTACCAAAATCATCATAACCAGCATGTCCATTGATGATAACTTTATTTACATTATCATCTTTTTTAGTAAGTATTACTTTAATCATAAAATACTCCTTACTTAATTTTATTAATCTCTACTTTAGTATATGGTTGTCTGTGGCCTACTTTTCTTCTAGTAGATCTCTTATTTGGTGTATATCTGAATATAGTTATTTTCTTTTGTTTTCCTTGTTTTACGATAGTACCTTCAACAGTAGCTTCAACATAAGGATTACCTACTACACCATTAGCCATTAAGACTTTATCAAAAACAACTTTATCTCCTTCGTTACCTTCTAGTTTTTCAACATATATTGTAGCACCCTCAGAAACATAATATTGTTTTCCACCAGTTTCAATAATTGCTTTCATTTTCTTACCTCCTTACACTTATTTTTAAGACTCACTCTTAAGGTGTCATTTCTGAGCTTTTACCTTTTCAATGTGGTTGAGTTAACAACTCGAGGTCTTCAAAACAATACAATTTTATCATAAAATAATGCTTAAGTCAAACAAATTAAGGCTTTTTATCAAAAAAATTACTCAAAAAACTTTTTTCTTCAATTATATTATTGTTAACTTTAAATAAATGTGTTTTGTTTTTGTACATTTTGTTTTTATTATTAATTATCTTAAAACTTTTATACTTTATATTATATAAATATCTTTCTAAAACAAATTTATTATAGATATATTCTATTTTTTTATAATAATTCCATATATTTTGAAGTAATATAAATACAACCATAACCATTGAATAATTTTTTTCATATATACCGCCTATTAATATCATTGATAAAGTTATAAAGGAAATTAATACAGTTAAATTGTTAGAAAAATTTAAATTTAAATACTTTGAAAATATCAAATTGATGATTTTACTGCCATCCAAAGGAATTATAGGAAGTACATTGAATAAAAGCATACTATTATGATAAGTAAAAAATAAATTATATGTATATTCTCTTATTATTCCATTTCTATATAAAAAAAATATTGTATAAAAATATATTGATTGAAATATAATACCAGATATTGCTATAAGTAAGTCTTTTTCTATTTTAGTATTAACTAAAGTATCAAATTCTGTAATACCGCCATATGGATAAATAGTTATTTTTTTTATCCTGTATTTATATATTGTAGCGGTTATAACATGTCCAAATTCATGAATTATTATAAGTGAAGTAAAAGCGATTAAATTAATAAAATGTCCTGTTAATACCAGTCCAAATGCCATTATAATATATGTATAGTGGAAATCCATTTTATTTAAGAAATTCTTCATAATTTAAATATTTATTATCCTTGCTAAAAACCATATATAAATTTCTTTCTGCCTCTCCAATATATGTTCCCTTTTCTACATAATCATATAATTTTAGCGATGTTGTACTGACATTTCCATACCATATATATACTCCGTTTAAATCTTCTATTATAATTGTATTATTATAGTATTCCTTATTACCAATAAATACAACCATCCCCTCTGTTATTGCTGGTATTAAATAAGATTCTGGTATAGTAAGACTAACCCCATCATGATACACAGATAAATTATCATGGTTTAATTGCTCATTAAATACCTTTTGAGTATCTATTTCTTTTTTTATTGGAAGAATTCCGCCTAAATATTTATTATACACTTTTTTTATTTTAGTAAAAGATATCACATCAGTAAAGACATATTTAGTGATAGTTTCTTTAAAGTCATTGTTATATTTGCACATAATAGCAAATGAAAAAAATATAACGGCAATTGTCAAAGTTCTTATTCCAAGGCCTTTCAAGTATTTTTTGATATTATTTTTACTATCATTATATTTTTTGTTATTTTTATTAATAATATCTAAATACTTATTTGGATCTATTTCGTTCATATCATCACCAATTTAATATATGAAAAAAAGAAGTAAACTATTACTTAGTATCTTCTTTCTTAATTTTACTCTTTCTTTTTGGAAAGAATCTTTTTGAATTATCATCATATATTTTAACCACAGGTTTTATTGTTAATGGTAATACTATAGTTTTTTCATAATATTTGGCTTGTTCTTCTTTTGACAATTCATCAAATAAATAAACTATAGAAAACTTTATGCTCATTCCCTCATGATAAGAAAGTGGCTGCTCTGCTACATATAAATCAGTACCATTATTCCAAAGCATTCTCGCTTTTTCTTCAGATAAAGACAATCTTTCTTCTCTAGACAGATTATCTATAACATCTGTATACTCTTTACCATTTTTATCTTTTTTTACAATATATCTAACTAATGGTAAAACCCTTGTATAATAAATTTCTTTTTCCATTTTTTCCTCCTGATAAATACTAGTATATCATAAACTTTAATTTTTGTAAATTTTACTTTAAATATTTGATTTTTAATTCATTAATATAATTATTTTCAAAGAATAAATCATTCAAATCTTTTTTATTGTAAACTAAAACCAACGAGTTATTTTCGATATACACTTTTATTATATTATTAAAATCATCAGTTATTCTTTTAACATATTCATTTTTTTTCTTTTCTATATCGTTTTTAGTTAATGATATATTTGTATTTTTGTCAACAACAATTTCATTAGCATTTATCATAATATCATCATTAAAAAGCTTTTCAGCGATGTATTCTTTAGTATAGCTATATTTTAAAAGCAAGTCTTCAGTAGTTAATATTTTATTAGTTTTCAAATCAATATTTAAAGTTAATACATAGCTTCTATTAATATTTTGAATATTGAAGTCCATTTCATAGAATACAGATAAAACCGTACTATTAACTTGTGTTTTTATTAAAGTAGTAACTGTATTATTTGAAGTGTAATCTTCTTCTTTTTTTAGTTCATCATAATATTTGTTAATATAGTCAATAAGTTCTGCTTCCTCATTTTCAAACGTTTTTGTTAAATCACTATCAAGATTTTTAAATGTTATCTTGGAAACATTTATACTGGAATAAACATCACTATAATTACTAAAGATAATTGGAGTTGTTTCTATATAATCTTTAACATTATAATTAATAAATTTATTTGTTTCCTTTTTATCATATCCCTGATACTCAAATAGCTTATATAACCCAACGCCCAACAATATAAGGAAAAGTGCACTAAATATTACCAATGCTTTAGCAGCCTTTCCACTCATAACTTTATTATTCATAATATACCTTCTTTCATAATTATTATAATATATTTTTTGGAATTTGAAAAGATATAAAGAAAAAATCTATCTTGTGAGATAGACATACCCTTTATTTTCTTCTAGATTTTTACTATTATTTTGAACAATTACTAATGTAGCTAATACTAAAACTAAATAGAAAATTATTACTCCTTTATTTTTCTTAACAAAACTCATATCTATCACATCTCCTTCTTACATTATTATTCTAACATATACAAATGTTCGTGTCAATATAAAAATGTATTAAATGCGAATATTTGTTTGACATTTTACACTTTATATGTTAATATTATAAATGAAAGGAGACATTATATATGGTCAAAGAAGGAAAATTAACAAAAAGACAGAAAGATATCTTGGAATATATAAAAAAGTTTTCAGCGCAAAAAAAATATCCACCTTCTATTCGTGAAATTGCGGCTAATTTTAGTTTAAGTTCACCAGCTACTGCTCATGTTCATGTAAAGAAACTAATTGAAAAAGGATATTTAAAAAGAGGAAAAGGAAGTAATCACTTATTAGAGTTACAAGTACCTAATGAATTTGAAAATAAAAATGATGATGTGGTAACAGTACCACTTCTTGGTAAGGTAACTGCAGGTAATCCTATTGAAGCAATTGAAACACCTAACGAAGTTATTTCTTTACCTACATATTTACTTCCAAAGAGAAAAGAAGTATTTACTATTAAAGTTGAAGGCGACTCAATGATTAATGCTGGTATTTATAGTAAAGATATAGTAATTGTTGAAAGAGGGGAAAATGTTAAAAATGGTGATATTGTAGTAGCTATGGATGATGAAAATCAAGTTACTATTAAAAGATATTTTAAAGAAAAAGATTATGTTAGATTACAACCAGAAAATGACTATATGTTACCTATTATACTAAAAAATGCTACCATATTAGGTAAGGCTATTGGTCTATATAGAAAATTTTAATAAATAAAAACAGGAATTTGATCCTGTTTTTTATTTATTATCACTAATCATTTTTCTTTTGAATAATATTATGGTTAATATTATTACTATTACTATATAAATTCCTACTATTAATATTGATGGCAAAATATTATTGTAATTACTATTTAATATATCTTTGGTAATATTTAATGTACTTTCAAATGGTAGTATATGACATATTGTACTAAAGGTACTGCCAACCATATCTGTAGTAAAATACATACCACTGGTAAATGCTACTAATTGAACTATAATACTTGAAATTCCGGATGATGATTTTTCTGTAGTTATGGTTCCTATTAGAATACCTAATGAAATGAATAATATTGATATTGGAATTACTGCTAAAGTTGTATATATAGCATTACTGCTAAATTTTAATCCAAGTATAATTGCTGTTATAAAAAATAATATATTTTGTATTAATATTAAAGGAATTACTGATAATATATATCCTAAAATGTAATTAATACTCTTCATTGGACTCACTCCGAGTCTTGCAGTAAGTGATGAACATCTATCCTTCGCTACTAAGGATGCTGTAAACATCGTTATAAATGCTAGACTAAATATAATTATTCCTGGAGTGAAGTTTTCTATATTATATATTTCGTTAGGTATTTTAAACTGCTGAAAAATGTATAAAAGAAATAATGGTAAAATGACAGCAAATATTATACTAACTGGATCTCTTACTATTTCTTTGAAGTTTCTTTTAGCAAAAATTATAGTTCTCATTAATTATCCTCCTCTATTGTTTTTATAAAAGCATCTTCAAATGTTTTGGCTTTCTTCTTTTTTATTAGTTCTTTAGCAGTACCTAGTTCTATTAATTTTCCTTTATTCATTATTCCTATTCTGTCAGATAATTTTTCAGCTTCTTCCATATAATGAGTGGTAAGAATTATTGTAGTATTTCCTTTTAGCGATTCGATAATATTCCATAAATCATGTCTTGATATTACGTCAAGGCCTAGTGTTGGTTCATCTAAAAATAGTATTTTAGGAGAATTTATTAATGATATCGCTATTGATAGTTTTCTTTGATAACCGCCTGATAAAGTCTTAGCTTTTTGTTTTAATACATCATCTAATTTAAATATCTTTACTAATTCATTAATTTTTTCTTCTTTATTTGTAATTTGATAAATACCCGCCATAAAATATAGATTTTCAATAACTGTTAAGTTTGGCGCTATTGCGGTTTCTTGAGGTGAAATGTTGATTATTTCTTTAATTTTAGCTGAATCTTTTGTTAAGTCAAAATTGTTTATTTTAACTTCTCCACTAGTAGGTAATATCAATGTTGATAGCATTTTGATTGTTGTCGTCTTTCCTGCTCCATTTGTACCCAAAAGTGAGAATAATTCTCCAGATTTTATTTCTAGATTTAAGTTATTTACTGCATACTTTTCTTTATATTTTTTTGTTAGATTATTTATTTTTATCATCATTTCCTCCGAGTATATTATTTGTAACATCTTCTATTACCTCAGATTTTACTAAGGCTATTCCTTTTTTCGCGTCGGCTAGTACTATAAGAGAATTGCCCGGTTTTATGTCAAAGATATCTCTTACTTCTTTTGGTATTACTATTTGCCCCTTTTCCCCCACTTTGCTTATTCCCATATATTTATTCTTATTCATATATTTTGCTCCTCTCTTGTTATACAAGTTATACTTTTCATACTAATTATACCTCTATACCAAATAAAAGTCAAATAAAAAGTAGATTATTTCTACTTTATAATTTTAATTAGGTATGAATTTTTTTAATAAGTAAATTGACATCTGATATTGTTACATTAGAAGTATCCTCTTCGCCTAATATGTTAACCATAACTTGTAATGTTGTTAAGGTATCAAATTTGAATAATGTTACTTGAGAAAAATGCATAATTTTTCCTTCCCCTATTGGCAATTGAAAAGATAAATCTTTAATTGCTGAGCCGGCTTCATTTTTTAGATAAAATGCTGCTCCATGATCTTCGTCAGCATTTTCTATTAAACCAGTTAATGTTATTTCATATATGCCAGGTTCTATTTCTATTTCGGATTCACTAATAATAGAAATGTATTCTGATGGATTTGGTATTAGCCAGGGGTCTTGAATTATCATTTCACCAGTAACATTTGTATCTGCAAATCCAGTAAAAAATATACCTTCATTCGATGATGCTATCAATGGCCCGGGTTCACCTTGAATGCCTCTTTCTCCACGTGGTCCTCTAGGACCAATCGGACCGACAATTTGGCAGCAACTCAATATTTTATTTCTTAATTCTAACTTTTCTTTTAACTCGTTAATGCTTTTTGATAACATAAAAAATACCTCCTTTATATAATTATATGAAGAAAGTAATTTTATTGCTTAAACAGTTTAATTAGTATTTTCTCTATGTAAGTAACAGCCTTTATCATGAGAATAGATAATACCTATTGCTTGGAGATAGGAATATATTATAATACTTCCTATAAATGTCATTCCTCTTTTTTTTAAATCTTTAGATATTTTATCTGATAAGGATGATGTTGTTTTATTGCGTTCATATATTATTTTGTTATTAGTAAATGTTTTTAAATAATTGTAAAAACTATGATATTCTTCTTTGATACTTTTAAATATTTTAGCGTTATTAATACTGGCTTTTATTTTTGATTTGTTTCTAATAATATTGGGATTGCTTTCTAGTTCTTTGATTTTGTTATCGTTATAATTACATACTTTATCTAAATCAAAATTGTTATAGGCTTTTTTAAATGCTTCTCTTTTATTAAGTACACATTCCCAGGATAATCCTATTTGAAATGTTTCTAATATAAGCATTTCAAATAGATAGTTATCATCTGTTTTTAATTTTCCCCATTCGTTATCATGATAATCTATATACTTAGGATTATTTATATTGCACCATTTACATCTATTCATATTTCTTCTCCTTTAATGGTTTATATTTTTATAGCTACTTAGTTATAGCTACTTAGTAAAATTTTATCATAAATTAAAAGAAAACTCTACCTAAAAGTAAGAGTTTTCAAACATTTTTGTTCGGGATAACTTATTACTCGCACCATCCGGGAGCGATTAACATTTCGCGATTGGAATAATTTATACCCCGCATCATCCAAGAGCTGCTAACATTTTCAGGTAGTATATTTTTCTGATTTAATACTAGTATACCATGTTTATTTTTTCTATAATTCCAATTATTTAATTTTACTGTCAAGTATATTTCAGTTGTTCGGAAACACCGAATAACTGAAATTTTATATATAATACCTTTCGATTCAACTGTTCAGAAATTCCGAATAGTTGTCTTTTTAAGTTTAACTCTATGTAATTATACCAAATTATAATTACTTATCATTCTTTAAATATTATCAATATCTAAATACTTGGCATATTTATAATCAATTATTTCACCATTCTTTGTAGCAATATAACCTTTAAAACTATGTGACCAATCACTTAATTCACTAGCAGAATATTCTTTAAACTTATATTTTATTAATTTCATACTATTAAGTTCTTCTTTAGTAAACAATTTCTTATCAAAGTCTTTATCTGTAGTAAAGTTTGTACTAATATCATTTATTTCAATTTTTATATAATCATTCTTTATTAAAAAATTATATAAGATGTTCCTATTATCTACTACTGGTCCATATAGTAAATGAGCATATTTTAAATTAGTAATTGCCTCTTTATTTTCTTTACAATTATAAAAATCTACAGCAAAAAGATGCTTCATTAGTGAAGTTTCACATAACTTATTATTCTTTAATAAATAAAGTATCGTATTAACTGTTTTATATACTTTACTAAATGGTAATATAGAAAGTATTTTATAATACTCTTCTTCAGTAAAATTATTTTTTTGTCTTTCTAATAATTTTACAATATAGTAGGGATTCTCATTTAAAATCATATATGTATTTAAATATTCTCCTTGTGGTACAGAATCACTATTTTCATATCTTACAATACTCTTCTTTGACCAACCAAGTATTTTAGAAAATACTTCTTGTGATAAATTCAATTTTATTCTTATTTCTTTAATCTTTTCAAAAGATAAATTAAATAATTTTAAATAACAATCATATATTTTATACATATCATTATCAAAGTTATCATTAATTAGTATGTTACCACACTTGGGACAATAATGAACTTCTTCTACTACAAGAAACTCTTTTCCACGATAAGTATATTTATTTTTTTCTGTTTTAATAGTTGGATTAACATCTTTATTACATTCATAACAATATTCTAATCTTTCCATTTTAGTTACCTCCATTATCTATATGAAACGATATACATAATAATCCTTTATCATTTATAGTAAGTTTTATATAAGCATCTTTCTATTTATAATTTTTTTAAACTCATATATTTCCGCATTAAAATTCCTACTGAACTCTCTATCTCTACTTATTCTAAAGTAATCACTTGGTTGTAATTCTTTTATATGATTCAATATTTCACTAATTTTAATAATACCAATATCAAGTGATGCTTGCCTGGCATTTACTACTTTATTACCAGATTTAACATTTCTATAATATACAAAATAAGCATTATTTTTATCTATTTCCTTGCGAGCGGTTATCAAAAACAAATTAACTGCTGCCAAATCTAAACTGCTAAGCATATAACCAACTCCCTTAACAATTTAATTATATCATTTTATTTACTTGGTGTCAATTGTCTCTTTTTACTTTTTTAATTTTTAATATTATATAACATTTTAGTATACACCTATGGCTTATATATAATAGATATGGTTGATATCTTTATTTGAGACAATATATTGGCTCAAATAAACACTAATAAGACTTAGAATAAGGCTTATAGGGGACATAACAAAAGAAGTAAATAACCTTACTTCTTTAATTATCATTAAGTATTATTTGACCATCACTAATAACAACATTTGGAAAACTAGCATCAGTTAAAGTAAAATTCCTAAGTGGAGCTTCCGGATTAGTTATCTCTACTATTTTATTCTGTTCATTCATTACAATAGATTTAACAGTATCATCAAAAGTATGTCCACCATCACTAGTTATTTGTTTATAATATATCGTAATATTACCCGATGTAGCAAACGGAATATTACTAAACTTAGCATTACCATCAGTATCAGTAATTACCTCTTCAGATAGAATATTTCCAGTACTATCAGTTCTAACAAACTTAGCTCCTATTACTTGTACTCCCGTTTGCGGATTTCCAGTATCTGTTACATGAAGGGTTAATGTTCCATTAGCTTTTATGGTAAAAGTATAAGTATTAGTTCCCTCTACTATAGTAACATTTTTAGGTTCTATAGAATCAGGATTATAGCCCTCTACTACTGCTGATACCTTATAATTACCATTAACAAGTCTTATACTTCCCTTACCATTAGTTATTGGAATAGTGTGTCTTCCCATAACAATATCTCTCCTCTCTTTATCTTTATATTCGAATTATTAGCATCTTCTAACAAAACAGTAATAAGATGGTTTTTATTAAAATTATTATTAATATTTATACAATATATTTCATCTCTTTTAGCAATTAATGGAATAACTATTATCTTTAATCCTGATATAATAAATAATTTATATATATCATTGTGACATATTGGTATTTTAATATTATTTAAGTTAACTATTATCTCTTCATATACTATCTTATTACATTTATCTTTTAAAATTATTTTTGTTTTACTCAAATTCATTCCATCACATATTCTAATATAAATAAAATCTTTTTTCATAAATCACCTTACCCTCTATTCCTCAATACTCCAAATAACCATTGTAGAATAATCTTCATCTTTTAATAAACTCTTACTAGGACTTAATCTTAATCCCTTATCAGTAGAAAAAGTTACTTTAGATACTTCAACACTTCCACTAGTACTAGTAGATTCATATATTAATTTCTTACTAGTTGTTAATTTTTCTATTTCATTATTAAACTTCTTAAAAAATAAAGAGTCTACTAGTACTTTACCATTCATTTCAATCATTGGATTAAAAAAATATATATATAATTTCCAATTTGTTTTGGTAGTTCTACTATCTACTACTGTTATAACAGTCTTATCTTTTTTATATAATGTTAAAGGCTTATCTTCTCCTGGTATTGTATTAAACGTTATATTTTCTGTTACCTCTAGTAGTGTTAATTCTCCATCAAATGGTGTTGTTATCTCTCTTTTAGTATAAAGGCCATTTAAACAAGTAGTTATAATATAATTAGTACCATCTATTGGTGCATCATCTAAATTAAATTCAAATAGTCCAGTTTCATCAGTGGGAACCTCTAATTTCTTACCATCATATTCTAACCTAATATTAGTATCTTTTATGGTATATCCCGATAAGACATTAATATTACTATTTATTGGTTGAATATTTGTTCTTATCATTCCTATTGTTAAAATCTTTTTACTTTGAAAAGTAAATTTATTTATATCTGGTAATTTTGTAAGTTCTGTTTCAGTAAGGTTATGTGATGTTATAGTAGTGGTATCTTTATCAAATATTCCTTTTATTTCTAATGGATAATTATCTTTATACCAATATAATGGTGGTATATCTTCTAAATCACAAGCACTTGTATAGTCTTTGGCTTCACTCCACATATTTATTCTACTAATTTTAAATGTATATTCTACCGGGTTATTTGTATACCAAATATTAGCCTTCTTAGTATATATTTTTATATATTTAGGATTATCTATAATAATTTTTTGATTATTCCCTTTAAAATAAATATTATAGTTATCAGTAGGTGTAGTCATAAATGTATTTAGAATAGATACGTTTGCTCCCTCTTTTACTATTAAATTACCAAAGATATTCCACATTGGTATTCTTTGATGACTTTTTTCTATAAATGTGAAGGTAGATTTCTCTTCTATTAAAACATTTCTAGCACCATGAGTAGTTGTTTTAGCAAAACCATTACCCGTAGTTAATAATAGTTCTGCTCCATGACCAATAGTTAAATCTAATCTATTAGTTCCATTCATAAGTTCTCTATCAGTAGTTATAGTTACCCTACTATTGGGAATAATTTTAACTAATGAGGGGATAACATCATTAAAGAAAAAAATAGTATTTGTACTTGAAGTACTCGTTATAGTTGTATTTCCCTCTATTAATATTCGATTTGAATCGCATACTCTTTGGGCTGATATATTATTTGTATCTGCTACTTCAATAATAGAATCTATTATTTTAGTTGTTCCATAGTAGTTGCAGGATAATTCTACTCCTCTAAAATTTATATTATTATACTCTACTACTACATTAGAATAATTGGGGTGTGATGGTACATAAATAACGCCATAACCATGGGATGATATTATATTCATATTTTTTAGTATGATTCTCTTATTAGTGGTACTTACTTTTATTACTTCACCCTCTGTATTTAAGTTATTGGTATATGTATATTTTGTATTGTTATGGGTTCCATCTATTATTATTTTTTCTTTGGTATTATTGATTACTAAGCCGCTACTCATAGTAATATCATTTCCTAAATAGATATAGGTATAGTTATTTTGTTCACTTAATACTTTATTTAATTCTTCACTTGTTGTTACAACAACGGTATTTTCATCAATTACTTGCACTTTATCACTCCTCTACTATAAATTATGTTTATTCTTTATTAGGAGATAATTAATATGTATGATAATAAAGAAAAAAAGAATAGTTTTATCTATTCTAATGTATTTTAAGAACACTAAGCATAGCATTAGTACTCCCATTAAATGTCATAGTCACTGGCATTGATGCTTTAATATTTAATGTTACAATGTCATCTGGTTGTAGTGATATTATAGTTGTTCCACTTATACAGTTAATAATTTGGGCTTGAAATTCAATAGTGGGATTAGAAGCCGGCTGTAAGATATCATTTGCTTTGATGGACATTGTTAAAGAGCATTCTTCACTTGTTGCTCCACATAATAAATATGATATTAAATAGACTCCACTTTCTTTTATTTTTATTCCGTTATTGGTATATTCGGTAAAAAGTGATACTCCTGTTTCCGCTAATGGAATAGTGGTATCTATAGCCTGCTCTAAAGTAATTTGGGTATCCATCATGGCATATCTTATTCCATATGCTGATACAAAATTGGTTCCTGGTGGTCCGGCTGGGCCTTGGATTCCTCGTGGACCTTGGATTCCTTGTTCTCCTTTTGGTATTTGAAATGTTAGATGATGAACCCAATCTTCAAAGGTATCCATTACTTGAGCTTCTTCTCCTGGTTCTAGTGTTTCTGTTTCATCAATAGCTATGTGTTCAGTACGACCAATTTCTCCTGGTAATCCTCGTGGTCCCATTTCACCTTCTTCACCTTTATCACCTTTTGGTATCTTAAAATCTAATATAACATCTTCTGCTGTTCCAGTATTTATTACTTCTGCTGGAAGTGTTGGTTCTATTGTTTCTACTTTTCCTACTTTTATAGTAACGGGGCCTCTCTCTCCTCTTTCGCCTTTGGCTCCTTGTGGTCCTACTTCACCTTTTTCTCCTTTTATTCCTTGAATTCCTTGAGGTCCAATCTTTCCTTCTATTCCCTGTACTCCTTTTGGTATCTTAAAATCTAATATTACATCATCTGCTGTTCCAGTATTTATTACTTCTGCTGGTAACGTTGGTTCTATTGTTTCTACTTTTCCTACTTTTATAGTAGCGGGTCCTCTCTCTCCTCTTTCACCTTTGGCTCCTCTTGGTCCTTGTATATAACAATACTTACATCTTTCTCTTTCTTCTTCTATCTTCTTTTTTATTCTATCATAATTATCATTACAATTATTATTCATTATTTTCCTCCTCTCTCTATTTTATTCAATAGTTTTAATATTTAAAACCCCCAATATATTTATATAAGAAAAAGATTAGTTGTATTTCAAACTAATCTCTATTAAATTATTTATTTTTCTAACTAATTATTAATACCTAGATTTATTTCTAACCATAAAAAGAAATATCGGTCTTAATAAACCAAAAGATAAAATATTAAATATAGTTAATATATCTCCATATTTATTTGTATGACTAATATATATTTTATGTGATATTATTGTATCTAATATAAAAGTAATTATTAAACTAATTATTAATATAATAAATAAAACTATTTCTAATTCTTTATGAATATAAAAATAAATACCTAAACAAATTGATACAAATGATAAAGTTCCTGATATAATACCCATTATTTTATTACCCGCTATTGAACCTAATAAATATTTATTATAAAAAGGTATCCAAGCAGTAAAAGGATTTTTATATCCCATATTTTTGCTCATACACATAATTGAAATACCTTCAAAGGTATAACTTATTACTATATATAATATAATAGCTACAAAAATAGTAATAAAGAATATATACAAAAATAATAATATATTCATAAGAACTATAACGCTAAGTCCTCCCATAATATTCACTCCTCTACTAATTCTTTTCTACTTTATCTTTATTATTCTTAGACATATAAGCTACTAATAAAATTATACCAATAAAATTACATCCAATTGATAATCCTACTAATAAACCACTACTAAATTTTCCAAAATTACTTGTTTCATTTCCTGAAAAAAATGTAAATACTAAATATAATAGATTTCCTAAAACTATTAGGAATGTTCCTGCTTTTAGTTGGTTCATTTTAAACGCTTCCTTCTTTTTTTATTTTTGAAATCTTTAATTCACTTTAACTTATTTTCCTTCTTTCTAATAAATTGTAATTTGTAATTATTCACAAGTTCCATTATTATTTTTAAAATAATTTTCTATATTTATCATTGAATTGTCAATATTGTTAAAATCTACAATCTCATTTATTTCATCTGACATTTTTTTAGAACAATTATTACATTTAAAATAATTGTTTGTTCCAAATTCTATTTGATACTTTTTATTATTAATAGAACATATTGTTGTCGCACTACTTTCCACATTAGCATTATCTTTTTTAACAACTGTATAAGTTCCTAGTCCAATCACTGCAATTATCATAAATATAATATATCCAATGAATACCAATCCTATTACTTTTAATATTTTGATTATTATTCCTGCTAGTCGTTCTGTATTACTTATTTTGTTCATTAAAAACTCCTTTGAATCATTATCCAAGATTTCATCAACACTAACATTAAATGCTTTTGACATTTTTTTTAATTGCTCTGGATTAGGTGTTGTTTCACCTAATTCCCAATTAGAAATAGTTTGTCTTGTAACATCTACTTTTTCACCTAATTGTTCTTGCGAAAGTCCATTTTTCTTTCTTAATTGTAAAATTTTATCTCCTAAATTCATTCTTTTTCTCCTTTCACAAAAATTATATACTATTAGCATTTAACATATCTACATAAGTTTTTTGGAAGTTTGTCAAAGAGTTTTAACATTTTATCAAATTACTATTTTTCTAACTAATTACTAAATTGTAATTTATGATTATTTATATACTCTAATAACTTGATATTCATAATGGTCATTGGCATTTGAGATTCCTACTGAAATACCTTTACCATTATTAGCTGTTTTTTTAGAAGAAGATTTTTCTTTGGCTTCTTTTAATAATTCATCAATTTCAGAATCGGTAATTTCTTCATTGTTGGCTTTAATCAAAAGTTTTGTATACTTTATAGCGGTTGTTTCATCATACTTGTCATTATCCATATAAATAGCACTCATATCAAGAATATCTTTTTCTTTATTTCCAGATGATTCAACTGGTTTTAGGTAGAATGCAACATCATCAGTTAGTGCAAACCAATATTTACCATTATCCACAACCATATAATCATCACTAGCAGGTGTATTTAATCCACCATCCATTATTTCAGTATTAAATTTAGCAAGAATAGTATTTACAGTTTCTTTCTCAACCCATCCATATTTTTTATATGTTTCTTCTAAATCTTTTTTAGCATCTTCTAATTCTTTTTTAGAATCACTAACTGGATTGCTACATCCAGCAAGTCCTAAAGCCATAACCCCACAAAGTAAAATTGCAAATAATTTCTTTTTCATCTTTCTCTCCTCCTATATTACTCAAACATTATTGAGTCCATAATAAATTTACTAACATTTTGCCATTCACTCATTTGTTCTTTAGTACAATTAAAATTAACTAATCTTAATTTGTCATTAACAGAAAATGCAATAATATGATTATAGATTTCTGTATCTGATCCCTTTGTTGTAAATTCCATTTCACCAATTTTATGATTGTTTCTTTCCCAAAAATTTAGTTTTATATCTTTTGAATAGTTCTTATAAGTCGATTCCATTGCTTTGACATATTCTTCTATCTGACTATTCTTCATTGTAACATCATTCATAACTAGTACTACATTAATTGTTGTTTTGTCATTTGTATAAACAAGTGATGGTGCATTTCCATTTGGATATTTAATATTAATAATTTCATCACTCATTATTTTAAATTCACTTGGAATCTTTATTTTAAATCCATCAAACATTTTATATTGTGTTTCAATGTTATTACCCTTATTAGTAGTAATGACCATTGTGTTTTCAATTTCACTTAAATTTTCAGTTTTTGTAATATTTGGTATTGTTATAATAGCCCAAACAATTAAAACTACTATGCTAATTATCAAACATACATTTAAATTTTTTGTTTTATCTTTGTATTCTGGTATTTTCTTTTCCTTTAAATAATATTGATGCATACTTTTAATATCTAAGTCATTCTTTATATCAAATACTGCAATAGGAAGTGCCATAATAATAATTAAAAGTGTATTAATGATTGTTATATTAAATGGGATCATATTATTTATTGTCAATATAATATTTGGTATAACTATAATTACTAATAACAATATAAGGATCATTTCATAAACATAGTAGTTCTTAAATGTCTTTTTTTCTTTTTTCATCATTTTTTTAAATTCATTTTTCTTCATAATTTTCTCTAATTTATTACTATAAATTCATCATTTACAATTATTTCAATACTTCATTTAATTCTTCAAGTGATAGTCCTTTAATTAATATGTTATTATCGTTTTCATCAATGACATACTTCATGAGTTTTTTTATGGCATCATAATAGTCTATATCTCCTAAAATTACATTATTCGTTGTACTTACAAGCATTAGTTTCCATTCATCAACTTCTATATTATCTACTTTATACAATAGTTTTGGATTTTTAGGAAAAGAAGTTAAAGTACCTTCTGTTAGTGCAAATGCACCAAATGGCTTACCATCTTTACCATTATAAAAATTTGGATTTCCTACATAAACATTTTCCCAATCATTATTTTCTTTCTTCTTAAATTTATCAAATAATCCCATAATTTAATACTCCTTATAAATTTCAATAAATTTATTCAAGTTTTCTTGATGATAATTTGCACCTTTAATCTTTTTAGCAGAGTTCATTACATATTTTGTGCCATCATTTAGAATAATTGTGATTCTTTTATATATAAAATCTTCATTTTTAATTTTTATTTTCTTAATCTCTTCTGGCTTTATATCAATATATCCATTAATATCAATTTGCATAACTCTATGGTCATCAAGTATAACGGGGATTAGACAAATTTCATTTTCATTCTTATTAACAAAATATCCACTTATATTATTTTTTTGTTTAGCCACCTCAATTAGTCCTCCAACTGCTCCAAGAACTATTGGTAATGCTGATTGAGGTTTGAAGGTGTCAAAGCAATAATTATATTCATTTCCAAAACGATTGATTCTTTTAAATAAATTTTCTACATTTTCAAGCAACATATACTTTTCATTATTGTATTCTTCCATATTTTTGACGCTCCTTTACAAATTATTATTTATTTAACTAATTCTATAATGGCCAACTATATCATCACGATATTCTAAAATATCTTCTTCATAATATCTTTGATAAGGATTAGCATGATGAATAATAAAAGTTATTCCTTTTTTATTTCTGTTATCTGATACTATTCCAATATGTTTTTTAAATACAACAATATCTCCACCTTGCCACTCATTTATTTTATTTATATCAGTAGTAAGACTTATAGCATTATTATCTAAATATATTTTTAAATTTTGAACTCTTCTAAAATCTATCTTTTTATCAATACTATCTATATTATATAAATCTTTATTGGCTTTAATATCTTCATTTACTAATATCATTAAATCATAGCCTGCATCTTTTAGGGCAAAGGCTACTACATCAGTGCAAACTCCGTATTCATCATTAGGATAGCCTGTAGTATAATATTTACTCTTGTATTTAGGTTTTGTTTTTATATAATCTCTTGCATTATTTAATATATCTGTTTGATCATCTATACCATCATTATCTTTATCTATCTTACTCTTATAAGTTATTATATTAAAATCTTTATTTGTATATTTTTTATGCGGAATATAATTAAAATAATATAATGCATATAGAACTATAATTATTAATATTACTATTGCTGAAGTAGTAATAATTATTATTTTCTTTTTCATAATACCTCTTTCTTTAAATTATTATTTTTCTAATATTGTGTCCAATGTTTTTTTATCTATGTTTGTTAGTTCATATCTTTTTTTGTTTATTTCAATATTAAAATAATGATCAGGATTATATAATATTTTGGCAATATTATTATTATTAACATCAAATAATTCTATTTCATATTTAGGTGATGGAAGTGTTACTGCGCCAGTCCATACTTTTGAACTATTTATTATTGATATAATAGTATTTATTTGTTTTTCTTCTGTAATTTTTTGATGACCTTTAACCTTTATACTTTTTGTTTTTGATATAGTATCTTTTATTATATTTGGTAACTCTATAGTTCCTTCTTTTTGTAATGTAAATGTACCAAAGTTATTATCACAATCCATAACTGCGATTAAATCTTTTTCTTTTCCTAATTTGCAAGTTGTTTTACTATATTTCTCATCATTTGGTATTAAGATAATTTCATTATTTTTATTAATTGTAAACTCTCCTTTTACTTCTTTATCACCTTTGAAAAAAGCAAACTTATTTTTTCCAGTTCCGTGAAAATTGATAAAAGAATCTTTAATATACTTATATTCTCCTTTGCTATTTATTTCAGTTAGTGTCCAAGCTGTTTCTAATTTCTTTAATAATTCTATAGTATCTCCACATATACAGTTTTCACAACAATCTTTACTATTTTCATATAATTTGCTTCCATCATCATTATTTTCAGTTTCTATATAAGTATTTATTTTATCATATATAGTTAGTCCTAATATTTTTATTTTTAGGCCATCATCATATCCTTTTGTTGATTCAGTATTAATGGTATGATATTTTGTTACTTCATATAAAATTGCTTTATACTCTACTGAACCTCCATCTTTTAATTTCATTGGTATTGGAATGAGTGCCAAAATTAATATAATTACTACTATAAAATTTATCTTTTTCTTTTTCATTTTTCTTCTCCTTTATTAAGCCAGCTTATAGTATCTTTTATGGTGTCTTTCATATCTCTATTTTTATATCCTAACTCTTCTTTAGCTTTTTTATTACTAAAATTAGAATTAGAGGATAATGTATATAATGAATACTTTGTAAAGAGAGGTGTTTGTTTTTTTAAATTATAATATGCTTCAAAAAAAGGTGCTATTATTTTTGCTAAACAAATTGGTAATACTATTTTTATTTTTTTTATACCTTGTACATCACATATTAAATCAGATAATTCTTTGATTGTTATATATCTATTTGATAAGATATAGCATTCTCCTTTATTATCTTTTTTAGAGGCAGTAATAATAGCGGCCGCTACATCTCTAACATCAACAAAATCATATCCTCCTTTTACTGTGGCAAATAGTTTTCCATTTGATACTTCTCTTACTAACTCAGTTAAATGGCTATTACCATAATCATATGGTCCTATAATTCCTGATGGATGAATAATACAAGCATTTAAGTTTTTATTTTTAACTGCATTCATAACATATTTTGCTGCTTCGGCTTTGGTTTTGGCATATAATCCATGAACTTCATCAGGATTAAAATCAGTTATCTCTTCTATTAAATCATTATTTTCTTTCTCTGGAATGGCATGTACACTACTAATATAAATAAGTTTAGCTTTTGTTTCTAGTACTTTATCTACTACATTTTTAGTACCATTAACATTTACATTATAAACAAGTGGATTATATTTAGTCTTTATGTATACAACTGCTGCACAGTGAATTACAAATACTTCTTTACCATCTATGTTTTCAAAAAGAGGTAATAAGGTTTCTTTCTTTGTAACATCTCCATAATATATTTTGCACTTTAATTTTTCTAATGATTTTATTGATTCGCCATTTAAAACGAAAGCTCTTATTTCATTATTATCATCTTGTTCTAACTTTCTTATAATATTATTTCCTAAAAAGCCATTTGCTCCTGTTACGATATAGATTCTTTTCATATTTTACCCTCCTATCTAATAACTTCTCTATATAATTATATCATTAATTAGATAAATTAAAAAGAGCTAGAATGTATCTAACTCAATTATTTTATTCTATACATCTTCTTCTCTCATTATTCTTCATATCTAACTTCACTCATATAGTTAAATCCACTTAAGAAATAATCGTATTGATATTCTCTTACTCTATTTTCCATAATATCATTTATTGGTATAAGAGTTAAATCTTTTAATACTACATATTTATATGTAAAAATTAATACTTCATCATAATATTTAGTTAACATATTAATTTTTACTGTAGTAATAACTGTTTTATTTAGATCAGTATCAAAATAACTCATTAATTCATAAAAGGCTTTATCTGTTTTTACTATTCTTTCATTATATATTCTAATTACTTTTTCACCTTCATAATTACCACTTACTTTTTCAGTAGTAGGATACTTCTCATTACCATAATTCTTACTATATAATATATTATCTTTTACATAAACATAATTAGACATAAAATCATAATCTATTTTTTTACCAAGAAATTCTGTTGAATATTCCCATTTTAGATAATCACTTAAGCTATAATTAGCTTTTAAATACATATCATAACTATCATTTATTTTATTATCTGTATTATTATCATGTAGTGTATATATAGTATCATTATAATCATAAAATTTTATATCTGGTCCAGCATCAGGAGTAATATTCATAACTTTAATATTTTTATCTACATCATATACTTTTTTATAAGTAAATTCTCCACTATCTAATTTTTCCGGATTGAAAATATATATGGAATTATTATTTATAAAGGAGTATTTACTAAAACATGTATCTTCGTTTAACATTTCTCCACCAGTTAATTTTAAATACTTTTTATCTGAGTACTTCTTTTTTAATTCTTCGATGATAGATGTTGACTCTTTAGGTGTATGATCTATTGGCATTGGTTTATTACTTATTATAGCAATAATAACCACCATAGATATTAATATAACAATTCCTATAATAGCATAAATTATTTTTTTATTCTTCATATCACACCTACTTTTCTATATATCCACTTGTCTTTTCTAAGTACATATCGTCAGTTACTGGTTTATATCTTTCTCCATCATATTCATCATTAAATCCATTATATGCCTTATATATTTCATTTGTTTTGGTATCATAAACTCTTTCATAGCCAAGTGTGGCATCACTTTGTTTTTGACTCATAATATCAAAAGATGTATTTCTTTTATTCCATGAATCCATTATTCCATCGCTTATCTCATTACCTATTGCTCTAATCTGCTGATAATTTTTCATAACAGCATCTTGTTCATTATTAAATCCATTTATAAATGTATCTGTAAAACTAAGTGAAGAACAAACTGTATTTAATGTATCTTCCCAATCAATAAATTCATCTTTTGGTGTAGTAATAAAAATCGTATCATATACACTTAAATATTGTATATCTATTTGTTTTCCTGAAATTATATTTTCATAAACATAATAAGTACCTACATCATATACATAAGCAGTAAATATTCCTTCACCTTCTTCGCCATTTAAATCCTTAAATGTTGCTCTTAATATATCTCCTCCAAATACTCCTTTACCTAGATTTTCACTTACAGTAAAATCTGTTAAAGTTGGAAAAGTAAATGCAGCCGTATTATTTAAAGTACCTAAATCATTAAATATTTTATAAAATCCTTCTGTATCTTTAGTGGCTATTACACTAGTTTTTGCAAACATATCATTTGGATAGTATTTTTGTTGCCATCTTTTGGCATCTTCTGATTTATTATATCCTTCGGTTTTCATATTTAAGAAAAATTGATAAAGTGGTTTATCTGGATTATATACTTTAATTGTATAATGAATATAATCTCCTAATGTATCTACTTTCCATCCTTTTGGTATCTTAATAGAAAACTCATTTGTTTTATAATCTTCAAGTTCTATTTTACTAGCCTCTGATTTTACTATTTTAATGTTTTTGTCTGGATTATAAAATAGTCCTTTACCATTATCTCTAGTTAATAAAAAAATACCTCCTATTACTATGAATATAACTACACTTATTATAATTAGATTTTTTTTAGAAATATTTAATTTCCCTATTTTTATCATCTCGTTCCTCCTTCCTTATTATTATTATAAGTTAAATGTCTAAACAGAACAATAGACTTGTCTTAAAAATCATTGTTTTTGCTGGAAAGTTATTTTTATTGTTTAAAATGTATAGTATAATAGTGCTTAAGGAAGTGATGTTTATGAATTTTAAAGAAGTTTTAAATAAGTATTTGAAAGAATTAAATTGTTCTTCAAAAAAATTATCAAATGAATCTGGGCTATCTGAATCTGTTATAAGTAGATATAGAAGTGGTGAAAGAACTCCAGTAAAAAATAGTGAACAATTGAATAAATTAACTAATGCTCTTTTTAATATTGCTAAAGATAATAATAAAAATAAATATACTTTTGATAAAATAGAAAGTGATTTTAATAGTACATTAGCTAGTGATGACTTTGACTATACTACATTTAGTAATAATTTAAATACTTTAATAACATCACTAAACATAAATACTCATGAAATGTCTAAGTATATTGTATTTGATGCCTCGCATATTTCAAGAATTAGATATGGTAAAGCTAAGCCATCTAATCCAGTAGAATTTTCAAATAAAATATGTTCTTATATTTTAAATAGATATAAAAATCCAGATGATATAAATAATTTAATGATGATTATTGGATGTAAAAAAAGTGATTTATCAAATGAAAAAATCTATAGTACTTTATTTAATTGGTTAACTAGTGAAATAGTTCCTGTTAAAAATCAAATTTCCGATTTTTTACATCATCTTGATTCATTTAACCTAGATGATTATATAAAAGTAATAAAATTTGATGAATTAAAAGTTCCTAGTATTCCTTTTTATAAAGCAAAAACAAAACATTATTATGGTATTGAAGAAATGAAACAAGGCGAACTAAACTTTTTTAAAGGGACTGTTTTATCTAAATCTAAAGAAGATATATTTATGTGTAGTGATATGCCTATGGAAGATATGGCTAAAGATATAGATTTTGGTAAAAAATGGATGTTTGCTATTGCTATGTGTTTAAAAAAAGGACATCATCTAAATATTATTCATAACTTAGATAGGCCTTTTAATGAAATGATGTTAGGTCTAGAAAGTTGGATTCCTATTTATATGGCTGGCCAAATATCTCCTTATTATTTAAGTAATCTTAAAAATAATATATATAATCATTTAAACTATGTATCAGCAGCAGCAGCTTTATCTGGAGAATGTATAAATGGTTTTCATAATAAGGGGATGTATTATTTAACTACTAATAAAAATGAAATTGAATACTATAAAGAAAAAAGTGATTTACTTCTAAAAAAAGCTAAACCACTTATGGAAATTTATAGGGAAAGCAATATAAAGGAATACCATTTATTTTTAAAGAAAGATGAAAATATAGAATGTGATAGAACAAGATATATTTCTTCATTACCTTTATTTACAATTAGTGATGAATTATTAATTAAAATCTTAAAAAGAAATAAACTTACAAAAGAAGAAATTGATAAGATAATTAAATATAAAAATAATGAATTTAAATATATGAATAGTATTCTTAAAAAGAACAAAGTATTTGATTATATTTATGTTATTAAAGAAGATGAATTTATAAGTGATACTCCTTCCCTTTTATTAAATAATTTATTCATAGATAAAACAATTAACTATACTTATAAAGAATATATCGAACATTTAAAATTAACAAATGAATATGCTAAGAATAATAAAAACTATAATATCTTAACTGAAAAAGATAAAACTTTCAAAAATATAACGATAACTATTTTAAAAAATAATCATGTCATTATTTCAAAGAATTCTAATCCAACAATACATTTTGTTATTAGGCATCCCAAGTTAGTTGCCGCTATTGAAAGTTTTAATCCTCTTGTAAAGGAATTATAATTTATAATATTAATTATTTTAATAGAGGATTAGAAATTGATCTAATCCTCTTTTTGTTATACAAGTAAAACCTTTCTTCTTAAATTGTTTATACTTTTCTTAATATTTTTTATATTTAACTAAATAATATTGGTATATTACCATATAGTATTATTCTTAATATTCCTATTAATATTAAATGTAATGGATAATATAAATAGAAGAACCATTTTAACCATTTTGTTTTTCCTCTTTCGCCATTATATTCTTTTAAAAGAGGATATACTAGTACTGCAAACAAAGATATTATTCCATATATTTTATTTACAAAGATAAATGATATTAAAGCATATAATGATAACCATAACATCATTGCTTTCATTTGTTTATTTAAATTACCTCTAGCAGAATACATAGATAGTATACTCATTACCGCTATTGAACTAAAGTCAGCAGGAAAAGCTATTATATTTATTAATATTACTAATATCCATTTTTGATATTCTTTTAATTTATTATTACCATTAGCTACATATAAAGCTACTACTGCCCAAGCTAGTGACCACATAATACTAGTTTGATTAAATACACTACCAGTAGCAAATGGTATATAATTTATACCAAAGGCAAAACAATAAGCAAAGTGTGATATTATAGCAAAGATAAATAATCTTGTTATATATTTTTTTAGATTCTTAGTATAATAATAGCCTTCACATATAAAGAAGAACATTATAGGAGCAGTCAATCTACCAATAACATGTAATATTATAGGTACAATATTATTTTGCATATTAGGGTATAAAAGATCTGCTAGATGATCTATTGTCATAGCTATTATTGCTATTATTTTTAAATGATTTGAATTCAATTTTTTCATATTTATTCCTCTATAATTATTATATCAAAAAAAGTAGAATATTTCATCTACTTTAGATTAATTTTATTTATTTCCTAATGAGCTTATAATCTCATTAGGTGATAAGAAGCCTGTAGTCTTCTTATCAAATATTTATTTTATCTAAGTTGTTTTTTATTTAGTATACTAATTCCTATTGAATTACAAATTAATGTAAATATAATCATATAATATATGACATTATTTCTATCTATAATACTTAAGTCAGATATTCTCCATGCAATAGATGAAGGTAATATATCATTAGTCACTTCGTATACTTTTCTTTTAGTTCCAGTGAGATATTTAGGATTTTTTGTGATTTCTAGTACTGGTCCATTATCTGAGATTACATTTTGATTTATATATTCTGGTTCTTTTAAGTGTTCTAACATTAGAAATGATAAAACTGATAAACCAAATACTATAATTGTAGATATTACTACAGTTAATGTTTTATCGGCAAATAAGACTGCTAATAAAGTAAATAATGAAGTAAATGATATTGTAAGAAGAATAACTTCGATAGATATTTTTAATATTTCTATAGTACTTAAACTACTTGGTTCTAAGAAGAACAAACCGAATATAAGTATAATAAACATATAGGTAAACAAACACATTAATCCTTCTATTATACAAGTAATTAGATATGATAAATATATTTTTGTTCTTCTATAACCTGATATTATTTTATAATTGATTGTTCTATCTGAAAAATCACTACCTACATGTAGGCTAGTAAAAATTGCTATAAAGAATCCTATAAAGGCACTGAAAAACCAAATTATATCATAGCTTACTTCAGCACTACCTGTTTTAATATAATTATACTGGGTTATACAAAGAAAGATAGTTATTATAAATATTATTATTATTGAACTAAGAAGAATATTACTGTTTTTTATTCTAAATAATTCTGATTTTATTAACTTACTCATTTTCTCCTCCTAGTAACTTTAAGAAATAATTTTCTAATGTATCTTTTTCTTCTTTGATATCTTCTATTTCTATTTTATTATTATTTAGTTCTGTTATAAATTTAGGTATATTTATTTTATTATATATAGTTATTTCTTCTTTACCTGTTTTTTCATAATTTATATTATTATCATCTAAGTATTCTGCTAATTTATCAGTGTCTTTTATTTTTACTATTGTTTTCTCTCTTATTTTACTATTTAACTCTTCATAACTTATTTCTTCTACTATATGACCTTTATCTATAAATCCATAATTAGTAGCAATTTTTGATAATTCATCCAAATAATGACTTGATATTAGTATTGTTATATTACTTTTTTTATTTAAATCTAATACTAATTTTCTTATTTCTATTATACCTTCTGGGTCTAATCCATTTATTGGTTCATCTAATATTAATAAGTCTGGATTGCCTACTAGGGCACAAGCTATCATTAATCTTTGTTTCATTCCTAATGAGAATGTTCTAACTTTTTTATTTTTTTCTATTAATAAACCTACTTTATCTAATAAACTATCTATTTCTTCATATGAAGTTATTCCTTTTATTTTATATACTTCTTTTATATTATCATAAGCATTCATATTATAGTATAAACATGGATACTCAATAATTGCCCCTATTTTCTGTCTCTCTTTATTTATACTTTTATCTTTATTTGATATTCTATAGATAGAATATGTACCACTAGTAGGTTCTTCTAATCCACAAAGTAATCTAATTAACGTTGTTTTACCTGCTCCATTTTTACCTACTAGTCCGTATATGCTTCCTTTTTCAATATGTATATTTAAATTATTTAATGCTTTAAAATTACCATATTTCTTTTCTAAATTTTTTACTTCAATTATATATTCCATGATTAGCCTCCCTCTATAATCCATAATCATTATATCAAAAAAAGTAGAATATTTCATCTACTTTAATTTTTTTATCAAATATTTTTTTAAAATTTGGCTTAAATTTGGCTTAAATTTGGCTTAAATTTGGCTTATTTTATTTTTTCTTGATATTTCTTAGTTAAAATATAATCAACATTTCTAATTTGCTTATCATTTTCTCTCACTAGAAAACCATTTTCGAGCCACTCTTTAATCCAGTTATTCGCTGTATTCAGGCTTATCTTAAAATGACTTGCTATATCTTTAGCCTTAATTTTACCATTATTTAATATATAATTTGCTATCCATCTTTCTCTTTTATCTAGTGTATCTAAGATATTTACCTCTTCTTTACTATTCAAATATATTTCTTTTACTCTATTTCCAACTGCTTCAAAAGTATTTGCCATAGTAGAAATAAAATATTCTAACCATTCTGTTATATCAGCATCTTTTCTTCCAAAATAAAAATTATGATGTAATCCCATTTGTAGAGAATTATAATAATCATTTATGTTCTTATCATAAAACTCTTCCATTACATAAAATCCTTTTAAGTCATATCCATATGCTTTTAATATATAATTGGCAAGTAATCTAGATGTTCTACCATTGCCATCCCAAAAAGGATGAATAGTAACAAACTCATATTCTATGATACCAGCTTTTATAGGGATAGGAATATCTTTAGATGTTTTATTATCAAACTCTTTTATCATTTGATTAATTAATACTTTTATATCTTTTGCTTCTGGTGGCATATACACTATTTGCTTAGTTAATGAATCTTCCACTATATTTTGACCATCACGATATGTTGCTTTAGCATTTAAGTTCTTTCCAATTACTAAGTTATGTACTTTGAATATTAAGTCCTCATTTATACTATTATTAGTATCTGCTTCTTTATTTAAATACATTAAAGCATTATAGTAATTTCTTACTTCTAAAACATTTCTTTCATGTGAATTATTAGTATTTTCGATTATTTTTTTTACAGTATTTAAATCCAAACTATTTCCTTCTATTTTAGTAGAATAATGAACCCTTTTAGCAATAGTTTCTTTTTTTATTTCTTCTTCAACTGATACTGGTATTTCTAATAAATCTACAATTTCTCTTGCTCTATTTATTTTTAATAAATCATTTACTATTTTATTAGTGTAATTCCATTTTATATTCATTTTTTCCATGGTATTTCCCCCTCTAATTTTATATATAATATTATATCAAAAAAAGTAAAATATTTCATCTACTTTATATTATTTTAATATATATTTCTTGCTTATATATGAATGTATGGCTGATACTTATTTAGAGACAATATATTATATTGGCTCTAAATAACACTAACAAGACTAATATAATTAGACTTATAGTGAACATAAATATATTATTTATACAAAAATCGGATTATTTTCGGCTTAAATTCAGATTATTTTATTTTTTCTAACGTATCTTCACTTATACTATATTTTATTTTTAACTCTAACATAATTATCTATACTATATAAATTATAATTTTAATACATTATTTATATCTTCTTTTAATAATATCATCTTCTTCTATATTACCTATTAGTAGTGGAGAATTAACATCATGATTATGATAATTTTCTATTACTTTATTCTCATCATAATTAGCATAGCAATATTTGCAAAAGTGTCTACAACTATTATATACACCAATATCCACCATATTAACACAATTACAATACTTATTCTTTCTTGAAGTCCAATTTTTATAAGATTTACCAGTTAATTTATAGGCAAGTGTATGAGATAAACATTCTTCTTTTATAAAGCCATATTCTTCTAATGTTTCTTCTTCAGCACAAGTCTGTACTGTCATATTATTATTACCTGCTATCTTACTAAAAGACTCTCCTAGTAACTTATAATCTTCTTTAGTAAAAGATTTAATTTTTAAAATATTATTATTCTTTCTAACATTCTTATAATCATCTATAAATGATACTATGATATGTTTTACATAACCATTTAACATACTACATAGTTTATTAAAAGCCTTTATATGATATTCTATATTATATTTATCACTTAAAAATATTGGATCATATCTAATATATATATTATCTATTCCTATTATCTTAGATAACTCTTTTACCCCTTCAATTATATCACTCTTATCTATAACATTAGGTTCAATATCTTTATTATAAGAAGTTATTGTTATATGAAATAGTATTGGTTTATCTATTTCTTTTATTCTATCTATTATTGGAAGAGGATTCTTAGTACAAAAAACTATTAAATCAACATCTTCAAAATATATTTCATTTACTAAGTGATAATTAAAAGGATTTCTTACCATTACATATCCTTCTTTATACCTATTCATAAACCACTTGGTATAAAAAGCTACTATATCAGTTCTTCCACTTACATTTAATATCATACTTACATCACATCTAATATTTTATCATATATTTAATAATTTTAAATTACATTGATGCTTTTTTTCTTATTTTTTTTAATATTTTAAGTCATTTTGCAACATCAATATAGAAAAAAACATAAGTTTTAAACCTATGTATTTATCTTTTTAATATCTTTGCTATTACCTTTTTAGTATTACGATATAGTTTATAACCAATGTCATATATATAATAACCAAACTTATCTAATATTAAATCAAACTCACCAATATACTCTAAAACATTACCACCAAAACCTCTTTTAAATTCATAGACACCATAGTTTTCACTACCTGGAGTAAAATTACCACTGATACCTCCAAAATCATATATTGGTAACCCTCTTTCCATAGCTAGTTTAATCATTTCCATTTGCATTTTATACTGAGCCATTAAAGGCATATATTCTTTATGTGTACCACCATAAACATAATTTAATTTATCTTTATCAAAAATAAATACTCCAGCACTTATAGGTATTTTTTTTCTTTTATCATTCATAACTATATCATATAGTTTATCACCAGTACATTCTTTTAAATACTTATTTCTATCTAAATAAATTATCGTAAGAAGACTTCTATCCCCTAAAAGATTGTTTAGATTTTTATAATATTCTAAAGATCTATCAAAGTGATTCTGTCTATTCGCAGTGCTTTGCATAACTTCTTTAAAATCACTAATATCATCATCATTACCTAGTATAACAAGTTCTAAAGGATACTTTTCATATTTTCTAATACATCTTCGGCATCTTTGATCCATACCTTTTTTAATATCTTCTATACTTCTATTAATATCCAAATAATAACTCCATCTAAGTTGTATCTCGTCCGTATAACCCGTAGTAAAACCATGATGTTTATAGCCTAACTTAATCAAATTATCTATAACTTGTCTATTACAAAAGTCTCCAATGACATTACCATAATTATCATGCTTTTGGTATTCAATAAAAGGATCTATCTTTAATACTACACCCTTCTTCTTTATCAAAAACTTCTTTATTTCCTTAGTAAAAAAACTAAGTAATTCAGTATCATTATAATCAAGTAATACCCCTCTTGGAGCATAATATAAATATTTATCAAAATATACTTTTTTACCAATTATTAAAGATATAGCTACTAATTTATTATCTCTTAACACTCCAACAAAATAATGTTTCCATCCCGTAAGTTCCTTTATTTTAGTCCAAGCATAACTTTGATAAAAACTACTACCAGGAAAATTATTACTTGCTTTTTCAAACTCACTACTTGAAAGTTCCACAAATTTCATATATTCACCTTCTATTTATAATAAAAAACTTATATCATAATTATACTAATTTTTTATTATTAATTTATTAATTAACCATTAAATAAATCTTAATATTTTCTTAAACTATTCATCTTTGATTGGTAAACTAACTTTAAATATTGTTTTATCTTTATCACTAGCCACTATTATCTTACCATCATGAAGTTCTACGATCTGCTTACTAATAGCAAGTCCAAGACCACTACCACCAGTCTTACTAGTTCTTGAAGTATCAAGTCTATAGAAATTTTCAAATATTCTATCAAGTTTATCTTTAGGTATCATTTTACCTCTATTTATTACCTCAATATTAACTTCATTATTACTTTTATACATTTTAATATCAATATCTGTATTTTCTTTACTGTAACTTATAGCATTCTTAACTAAATTATTAAATACTCTACTAAGTTTATCTGAATCAGCATATATAGTTATATTCTCACCACTAGTAAATTTAATACTTTTATTAAGTTCTTTTACCATAGGATAAAAGTCATCTATTATCTGTTCTATCATCATATTAAGATTTAATTCTTCTTTTTCAAGAATAATTTTCTCAGAATTAAATCTTGCTATATCAAATAATTCATTTATTAATTCTTCTAAACGATATGATTTATTTAAAGCAAGTTCAATATATTTTTTTCTTTGCTCTAAAGGCATATCTTCAATTTCATCTAAAAGAGATAAATAGCCAATAACAACAGTTAAAGGTGTCTTTATATCATGTGCTAGATAAACAATTAATTCATCTTTTTTCTTTTCATTTTCTTCAGCTGATTTTTTATTTTTAATGGACTCACTTCTAAAATGATTTAATTTAACTTCTAACTCCTTCATCTCTGGAGGTAAATCTATATACTCTTCACTTCCATCAAATAACTTTTCTGATGAATCAGATATTATATTTATATATGATGTCATATGTTTTATTTCTTTATATAGTAATATTAAAAATATTATTATGGCCAATGTGGCTACTACTATATATACTGTACCATTATAATATAATTTATTAAATGTCTCAATAGATCTATAATAACTAACTGAATCTATATCATATAACCACTGAAAATCAGATAGTTCAATTATTCTCTTTAAAAGGATAAAAAATACTGCAATAATTGTAAAACTAATAATCATTTTTCCTACTAGTGTCCAGAATCTCTTCTTAAATAAATCTTCTCTATTACTTTTCAATTTTATACCCCACTCCATAAATTGTTTTTATATACTTTGGTTTGCTATAAGTATCTTTCATCTTTTCTCTTATATGTCTAATATGAACCATTATTGTATTATTATCTTTTTCAAAATAATTTTCTTTCCAAACACTTGAAAATAGAACATCACTTTTTACTACATTACCTCTATTCTCACAAAGAAGCCAAAGTATAGCAAATTCTGTCTTAGTAAGTTCTACCCTCTCATTATTAAAAATAAACTCATGTGTATCATTATTTATTACTATACCTCTAAAATCTATTATATTTTCTTCTTTAACATTATTATATTTTTGATATCTTCTTAGTTGAGCTTTTACTCTAGCCATAAGTTCTAATGGTTCAAACGGTTTAGTTACATAGTCATCTGCTCCTATTGAAAGACCATTTATTTTATCGATATCTTCTACTCTAGCGGTAGCAAATATGATAGGAAAATTATATTTTTTTCTAATAATACTACATAGTTTAAAACCATCTATCTCAGGCATCATAACATCTAATATAGCCAAATCTATCTTTAAATTGTCTATATCTCTTACTACATCAGTACTAGAGTAATATTTAATAACATTATAATTTTCATTCTTTAAATATACTTCCAAAAGATCTGCAATTGCTTTTTCATCTTCTACTATTAGAATATTTGTCATCTTACCACTTCCTAAATTATTATAGCATATTTTTATTTACAAAATCTTAATATTTTCTTAAATAACTAATATTTTAGTATATATTCTTTGCTTATATATAATAAATATGGTTGATATATTTATTTGAGACAATACTTTGGCTCAAATAAACACTCTAGAACCTTAGATCTAGAGTGATCATAATAAACTATACATTAATACTACGATATTCTTTAATACCCTTATTCATAAGAATATAATATAAAATAATAGTTACTAAAATAATAATAAGTACATGCGTGCTAAGTAATAAATAGATATTTAACTTATCATATAAAGCAAAGATACCAATTACTGAGATAATTATAATACCCATATTAATAAATACCGCTACCATACTACTCATACTCTGTTTAACTACTTCCGTATCATTTGAAGCATTCATCTTAGGATATTTCAAATTAATAACTAATCCTAAAATACTAGATAAAGTAATAGTACTAATACTCATACTAAATATTAATAATATATAAATAATATTAACTTTAAATACTATAAAGAATATTAATTCAGATATAATAACAAAAGGTAATTCTATAATATATGGATAAATTATCTTAGACTTTAAAATATCTTTTTCACTAATAGGCAAACTCTTCGTAATATTTATCGTCTTACCTTCTAGTGATATTGATGAAGAAGTTATCGAAGTCATCAAGCATGAGAATAATACCAAGATATAATAAATAACTGGCATTGAAATATCTATACTTAACTTCTCATTACTAAGTAACATCTCTATAATACTATTTCCTTTAATACATAAAAGTACTGTTAATACTAGTACTAAAAGTAAACCAAATATGGTATTAAACATATATACTGGTGAAGAGAAATATCTCTTTAGTTCTTTCATAGTTAAAGCCTTAATAGGACTATTCTTTTTATATACTTCTTTTTTATTTTTATTCTTTCTTACTATACTCTCTTTAGAATTTGATATTATTTTAAAGTAATATTTACCTCCTAGTAAAATGAATAAGATAAATGGAATAATATTCATTAGTAATAATTTAATAAATACCATGATATCAAACTTATCTATTAATGTAGTATAGGCTCCTACTGGGTAATATATTCTTGTTAACATATCATTAATACTTGAGGCTTTGCCTGCTATATCTTCTATAAAATTATTTAAATTAAAACTTAAGAAAAAGATACCCATAAAGATAATACTAGATAGTATTGTTTGAATTATCTTCTTTGATTTAAATTTACTTGATACCAGTTTAACCAAATAACCTAAGATACTAGATATAACTGTAGGTATAATTGGTATTAGTATAGTCATAATAAAAGATATTATATAAAAACTTATACTAGGATGTTCAAAGTAGATATAGATTACAAAAGCTGGTAATAAGAACATTAAGTTATATATATACTGAAATAGTATTAATTTAAATATTCTAACAAATAGTATTTGACTTCTTTTTATTGGCAAGGAAAATAATAAGTCATTATCTTTACATTCAAATAGTATTCCTTGTGATTTATAGATACCTTCAATTATCGTTATAATACTAACCATAAAGATAAATAAACTAAGCATTACATAAGTTAAACCTATTTCATGTAAGGGCTTACCTATCACATAGGCATAATAACCTATTGAGTAAGCTACTACTAAGAAAAGAAATACTGGTAATAATATCTTCTTTTTAGTACTAGCATTCTTACCCGCAGAATACTTAAACATATTCATATCTTCAGTAAGAACAGCTTTTAATAGTGATAGTGTTTTCATTATTTTTCACCTAGTTCTAAGAAGACCTGCTCTAATGATTCATCACCTTTGATATCTTTCATCTTACCTACTTTAACAATAGTTCCATCTTTAATAATAGCTACTCTATCACATAGTTTTTCTGCTACATCAAGAATATGAGTAGAGAAAAATATTGTCTTACCATTCTTAGTCATATCCCTCATTATTTCTTTCATGTCATAGACAGCTTTAGGATCTAAGCCAACGAATGGTTCATCCATTATTAGTACTTTAGGATTATGAGCTAAAGCAGCGATTAAAGCAACCTTTTGTTTCATACCATGGGAAAAACTTGATATATCATCATTCAATTTATCTTCTATCTCAAACATTTTAGCATACTTTAGCGTATTTTCACTTCTTATATTCTCTGGTACTTCATACATATCACATATAAAATTAATAAAATCAATTGCTTTCATATTTTCATATAAATCAGGATTATCTGGTACATAAGCCATTATTTTCTTGCATTCTAGAGGTTCTTCTTTAATACTTTTATTATCTATTAAAATATCCCCTTCTTCAAAATCTAGAATACCCATAATACTCTTTATCATCGTCGTTTTACCTGCGCCATTATGACCTATAAAAGCAAATATCTCACCACTTTCTATTTTAAAACTAACATTCTTTAATACTTTCTTTTTACCATTATAAGTCTTACTTACATTTTTTATTTCTATCATAAATCCTCCATATCACTTACATAGTATATCAAATTATTTATTATAAAACTTTAATATTTTCTTAAGATTATTATTTTTTAAACTTAACTACTATCTCTCCTATACCACCATCTAATTTAATAGTATTAGTGCCATTACCAAGAGTACTATTATCTCCTACCTCTATATCATTAATAGTTACTTTACCAATACCTTTATTCACTTCAAATCTATAATTATCAAAAGTATTTAATAGATTTAAAGATAACTTACCTACTCCTGAAGAGATACTACTATTACCTGTAATATTTGAAGTAATTTTAACTTCTCCTACTCCAATATCTAAATCTAAATCATTAATACTACCATTATTAATAGTAAAAGTACCTGCTCCTGTATCTATATCTGCTCTCTTTGAATAAAGATTATTAATTAAAGTAGTACCTGTTCCTAAATCAATATCTAACTTCTCAGTATTAATACTATCTATATTTAAATTACCTGCTCCTGTATTAATATCAATTTCATTTAAGTTAGTATCAGGTATAGTAATAATAAGTTCACTCTTTAACTTACTATTAGTAAGATGATAGCCTTCTTCTTTTATTTTTAATTCATTATTATCTATTTTATATTTAATATGTTTGTTATTAGTTTCTATTATAAAACTATTTCCAGGCTTAATAACTAAATTACTAGAATTAACATCTATATCTAAATACTTAATATTCTCGGTACTTTGATTCAATAATATACTAGTATTTTCTTCAATAACATTATCTTTACTGAACATACTAGTAAAAGCATATAATCCTCCTACTATAGAGAAGAATATTGTAAAAGTTAAAAATAAACCAAAAGCAACTGCTAGAGACTTAATAATTCTTTGTCCTGTGCTCATTTAATATCTACCCCACCAAACAAACAACTAGCATTTACATAGATAGTATATTTCTTATCTTCATTATTTTTCTTTTTATTATTTACTCCACCAAAGATAGAATTAGATTTAATTTTAATATTAACATCATCAGGTACAATAATATCTATACCCCCAAAGACACTACTAGCATTAATAACAACATCTTCTTTAATTTTAGCCTCTCTCAAATCACAAGTAATACTACCAAAGACACTATTTAAAGTAGCTCCTTTAAATTCTTCATTAGGAAAATCAATTCTTTGTCCTGAGAATGTAGCACAGTATTCATTATCTTTAGTATTCTTATTATTTAATTTCTTTATTTCATTATTAATCTTACTATTGAAAGTATTTTTAAATATTAAAGATAAACCTATTATAACAATTATACTAGGTAATAATAACTTCCATATTAAATTAAAATCTATAATATTTTGCATTCCAAGTAATAGAATAACTCCTACTAAAAGACCAATGATATTGCCTGTTTTATCTTTATTAGTAAATAAGCCTATAAAACATGGTACAATAATAACTAAAGTCCACCATCCATCAAAAAAGATATCTATATCAGTAATACCTATAGTATTAAGTCCTATAATAACTCCAATTATAACCAAAATAATTCCCCATAAAATATTTTTTATATTATTCATTTCTATCTCTCCAATCTTTATATTATTTATGCACTCTATAGTTTGTAATCTATAGAGTATTAACTTAAGCCATAAGTCTTAAGTTAATATGCTAAACGCATCTATCATATAGAAGCCGAATCTATATATCAAAAAGAAACTACTTAAGTAGTAACTTAAGAGCTTCTTTTATTTGTTCTTCTAATTTAAGTTCTGGATTTACTTTGCCAACTATCTTCTTAACATCAGCTTGTTTATAACCAAGTCCAAGTAGAGCCTCAGTAAGTTCATTAGAATGATCTTCTCTCTTAAATAGACCTGTATTAATAACATTAAGTTTACCTTTTAAGTCAAGAATAACTTGTCTAGCAACTTTATCACCAATCTTAGGAAACTTCTTTAGATAATTAATATTTTCTGTTTCTATGGCTTCTTCAATCATAGTAATAGAACCGGTGGCAAGCATAGGAAGAGCCATTTTAGGACCAAGTCCTTTGACAGATATTAATTTTAAAAATAATTCTTTTTCTTCTTTGGTTTTAAATCCATATAAAGAATATTCATCTTCAGCTACTTTAGTATAAGTATATATAGTATAATTTTTACCTATCATAAAACCATAAGGATTAGGTACATATATTAAGTATCCAATACCATTATTATCAATAATAACATAACTAGGTTCTATTTCTTTTATTTCCCCGCTGATATATCCATACATATTATTTCATTTCCTTTATATCTTTAGTAGTTACTTTATTAAATAAATTATCCTCTATATCTTTTACCATATCATTCTCTTTATGAATTTTATCTATTGCTTCTTTAATCATAATACCAAGTAATTCTCTGTAATCAATATTTTTATCATCAAATAGATGATGTGAAAAGAAATTGGGAATGGTATTAACTTCATTTACATATAATTTTTTCTTCTTATTATCATATACATAATCTATTCTTGCTACTCCAGATAAAGCAAGTACTTTATAAGTCTTTTTACTAGTTTTTTCTATCTCTTCAGTTAAAGTCTTAGAAATATCCGCTGGAAAGATTCTTTTGAAAGTATCATCTTCATTATCTTTACGATATTTATCATAATAGTTACATGGTTCATCTTTAATAATTTCTTCAATTACACTACCAATAAGTTTACCTTTACTAAGTAGTACTGCCATATTAAATTCTCTTCTGTCAGCAATATACTCTTCTACTAGAACTCTCTCATCATTCTTCATTGCTTTTTCTATTGATGACTCTAATTCTTCTTTTCTATTAACTATCTCAATACCAATACCACTACCAAGTCGTGCTGGTTTAATAATAAGTGGATACGATAATTCTTCTATCTTCTTAAATATATCTTCCTTATCTAATTTATAATCACTGTCAGAAAAATAAACATAATCTACTACCGGGATATCATTACCATTAAGTACTTCTTTGGTAAATACCTTATCTTGACATAAACTTGAAGAATAAATATCACTACCTACTATAGGGATACCAAGTGTTTCTAAATATCCAACAATGCTACCATCTTCAGTATATTTACCATGTACCATTGGAAAAGCAAGATGTATTTCTTTATATACTCTTTTAATTAATCCTGTAGTTTGAAGTATGAATTTACCATTCTTATTAATAAGATTAACTTTTGTAGCATATCTATCTATTAATCTAAAATCTTTATAGCTATCGATATATCTTAACATACCACCACTATAAAAAGTTAAATCTTTAGTAATATAGATAGGTACTACTTCATATCTTTCTTTATCTATATTATCCATTGCTTGAATAGCAGTTAGTACAGATAGATCATGTTCTAAACTTCTTCCTCCAAATATTACTCCAATACTTAATTTCATCTTAACACCTCTTACCTATATTATATAATAGTTTTTTCTATTTTTAAAGTAAAATTAATAAACTTGACATTTATAAAGTAAAGTAACGAAAAGAGAAACCATTATTAGTTTCTCTTAAGGTTAATCACTAACTAGTCCTTTACCTACTTTTTTATCTCCTAGATAAAGTTCATATCTATCCCCATCATTTCTTTCTATATTTTCTTCTGCCTCAAAGACAACCATAGAATTATCTCCCGGAAAAACCTGGGTAGTGCTTTCTAAACTAAATATTCTAACATTATAAGTCTTGTCATTTATAACCATTTTATACTTATAATTAACTGATACTACTTTATCTAAGCCACCTTCTTCTTTAACGTAAAAGTAATTTTGTGCATATACTCTTTTTCCACTAGAAGATGAAGCAGTAGATTCTATTTTGTTTAATGAATTATCCGCAAGTTTGCTATTAGTACTTAAACTTGCATATATCTCATCAACATTTAAATCACTAATTTGTATACCATTATTCTCTTCATTTAAAGTCTTTATCATATATTCTTTCATATCTTCTTTAGATATATTTTCAATTTCAGTATTTTCTATTTTTGAAGTATATTCTTTAAAGACTTTATCTAATAATGAGTTAATATACGCTGTACCATCTAATGATTCATCATCTTTATAATTTAGAATAAAGTCAATTGGTGAAGTAATTTTAAAAGTTAAACTACCATTAGCAAATATTTCGGATTCACCTATTCTGCTATCAACAAAATTATTACTTTGAGCTACCCATCTATAATCAGTATATCCTCCTACTTTTAAGAAATATATATCACTATTTCTTGCTTTGTCATCCCATTCTTGTTCATACACACCTGCTGAAGTAAATACATTAATAGGTTCTTTCTCATTCATTATTAAAACAGCTTGATCAATGTTAACATAAACTTTTACCATATTTGTATTTTCATTAACCTTAGTTTTATATATGATATCATCACCATCATATCTAACACTTACATCCTTATTTTCTTCAGTTTTCTTACCAAAACTACATCCTGTAAATAATACTAACATTATCATAATTAGTACTACAAAAAATTTCTTTTTCATTTTTTTCTCCTCTAAATATTTAACAATATAATTATATCAAAAATTTAATATAAATACCAGTCTTTTAAAATAAAAAGAACTATTATTAGTTCTATATGCTAACTTTATCTGTAACATAATCTTCAATTAATGAAGAAGATGCAAGTAGAGTATTATTAAAATCTTTTAGTTTAGATAAATATTCTTGATAATCTTTATTATTATTTAAAATATTTTCTTTTTCTTTAATCAACTTATCTACTTCTAAATATCTATCATCATTCTTATATTCTAAGTTAACTGCTTCTTTTTGAAGTTTTTTTATTTCCTCAATTAAGTCTATTACTTCTTTATTACTTTCTAAAGTGTTAACTATTAATTTATATTCTTTATATTCATTAGAATTATTTATGGAATTAAATAACTCCTCGATACTACTTTCAATCACTTCTTAATTACCCCTTCCATAGACCAAGTTTTAATATCTGTAATAACAACATCTACTATTTCACCAAGGTATTTGGGATCACAGTCTACATTTACAAGTTTCATTGTATCTGTATACCCCATCATCTTACCACCTTTATCTGATGGTCCTTCAATTAAAACTTTGACTACTTTATTCAAATATTTATTATTTGCTTCTTTTGCATATTTATTTACAAGTTCATTTAATCTTTGTAATCTTTTTTCTTTTTCTTCTAGAGAAACACTATCTTTTATTTTAGCAGCGGGTGTTCCTTCTCTAGGAGAATATATAAAAGTATAGGCTAAATCATACTTAAGTTCATTATATACTTTTAATGTTTCTTCAAAATCTTCTTCAGTTTCATTAGGAAAACCTACTATTATGTCAGTAGTGATACTAACATTATCTATCTTATTTTTTAATTTATAAAATAACTCTTTATATTCATCTATTGTATATCTTCTATTCATCTTCTTTAATATACTATCAGAGCCGCTTTGAATAGGTAAATGAATATATGGCATAATATTATCATACTTAGCGATAACATCAATCATCTCATCAGTAAAATCCCAAGGATGTGAAGTAACAAATCTAATTCTATCTATTCCAATCTTTGAGGTATCACGAAGTAAATCTGCCATTGTATAATTTATATCTAGATCTTTACCATAGGCATTAACATTCTGACCTAGTAAAGTAACTTCTTTATAACCATTATTTTTAAGTTCTTCTACTTCTTTTAAAATATCCTTAGGTAATCTACTTCTTTGTTTACCTCTAGTATAGGGAACTATACAATATGAACAAAACTTATCACATCCATACTGAATATTAACCCATGCTTTTACCTTAGAATCCCTCTTCGTAGGAATATCTTCAATAACATCACCCTCTATAGAATATACACATATTTCTTGCTTATTATCTTCAAGTACTTTAGAAATATATACTGGTAATTCATAAAAGTTATGTGTACCAAGGACTATATCTATCCAAGGATATTTATCTCTTATCATTTTGGCAATTGACTCTTCTTGTGCCATACAACCGCATACTACTGTGATTAAATCTTTATTAGTTTCCTTTAAATGTTTAATTCTACCTAGAATACCAATTACTTTATTATGAGCATTTTCTCTGATAGCACAAGTATTAAGTATTACAATATTAGTTTTTTCATAATTTTCTATTCTTGTATATCCCATATCTTCCATAATACCCGCAATGTTCTCACTATCATGAACATTCATTTGACATCCATAAGTAAGAAGTGCATAGCTTTTACCATTACCAATATTTTTAACATTCTCAGGTACTTTATATTCATCATATAAAATATTTACTTTATCTTTAGTTCTCTTTCTTGCCTCATTTAAATCTGGCATATTCATAAATATCAACTTCTTTCTACTTCTTTAATATCTTTCCTCTACTACATAAGTAGTTATATTCACTAATAAAATTATTATTTTCACTAGTTCTAATATTAGCATATTCACACCAATATTTAATTTCTTTTTCCCAATAGTAATACTTATAATCTAAGTCATCACTATTTCTATTAATATATAAATCATATAATACATATATAGCAAGAGCGTCCATAGCTCTTCTGGCGGCACTGCTTATTCTGACATAGCCTCCAAGGCCGAGTCCATAATGACCTCTATTAACAAAAGAATATTTACTTCGCATCATATACTCTTTCATCATTCTACGTAATTCTTTATTCGTGGTATCAAAATTACCTCTTTTTAAATATTCATTAATAAGTTCATCGCAGTCTTCTGTTTGTACTCTCCATGGCATAATAAGGCCTAAATTATCCCTCTTTTCAATAAGATAAATAGTACTATTAGCAAAAACATTACTTTGTTCTACCATCATATGTGATATAGAGGTATCGGCTTTAGAACTATTTGTATTATCTCTACCTCTAATTATATTTTCTAATTTATGATAAGCACTAATTTTAGGGTTATCCGTAGCTTGCTTATCAAATATCCTAGATAATAACATTAATGTACTATTTAAATCACCACCATGATTAATAATATCATCAGTTTCTTCATAAGATAGTTTATGTTTACTTTGAATAACACTAGGTATTATCTCTAAAGTATCCAGTATTAGTGAATAATCAGTATCAACCTTTACTTTAACAGTAAGAGCATTGGTATACTTATTAGGTAATAATGACAATATATTATCTGATAAATATCTATCAAATATAGGAATACTATCATCTAATAAATATAAAGTATTACATCTTTTTAAGGCTTCTTTCATCGTACTAGATGTATAAGGTATTATTGATGCAGGATTAGCTAAATGAACAAATAAAGTATATGTACCATCTTTATTATCTCTAATAGATAATCCATCATCTAAACATAAATCTCCTTCATTATCAATAGTAATAATGTTTTCTTTAGTTAAATCTATTTTACCATTAGGTAAATAAATATATTCTTCCATCTTTGGTATTATAAAAGATACATTATAATCTTTTGCTACATCTTCTTTAGTCTGATAAAATTCATTTTCTATTTTTTCTACTAAATCAAGAACAAACTTTTTATCTGAAGTCTTTAATATTTTTAAATAATTAGAATCATCTTTGATTAACTTATCATACATCCTACCTTTTAAAAATAAATTAATAACTCTATTAAAATATTTTATTTCAATTTCATTTTCTTCATCTATATCAATATATCTTTCAATAACACTAGTAAATATAGATGGTATAGTACTATTATTTATTAATAGCTCTTTCATATTGTTTTCAATATATCTAGTAAGAAGTTCTATATCTCTCTTTTCAAATATTAAATATAATATAAAATTATATTTATCTCCTTTAGCTCTTCTCATATTATTCATAATACATTTATTTTGAAGATTAACCAAGATAGATATATATTTTTCTACCTTAAGTAACTTTTCATAATCCAAACTCATTGAAACATTACTTAAAAATACTTCTATTTTTTTATAAACTAATTCTAAATCTTTTTTATTTTTATTCTTTCTAACATAGTGATATAAAAGATCATTCAAATTATTAAGACATTCTTCGTTGCAGATATTGTCTACATTTCTAAATAGATATAAATAAGCATTAAGTATACCAGATAATACATCTTCAGGATTATCTACTAGTTCATCATATAAATAATCATAATCAAAATCATTATTTAGTATTTGCTTTTTTATTTGTTTAGCTATATTTTTTTTACTACTCATGTTAAACCCACCTATATTATTATATGTTTATTAGTTTTTCTTGTAATCGGTTAAAATACTTAAGAAAGCTTCACTAGGTATTTCTACTTTACCAATTGTTTTCATCTTCTTTTTACCCTCTTTTTGTTTATCAAGAAGTTTTCTCTTTCTTGTTATGTCTCCCCCATAACATTTAGCTAAAACATCTTTTCTCATAGCCTTAATATCACTTCTGGCTATTACTTTACTACCAATAACTGCTTGTACTGGTACTTCAAATAATTGTCTTGGAATAATATTTTTTAGATTATCTACCATTTTTCTTCCTCTGGTATAGGCAAAATCTTTATGTACTATAAGTGATAAAGCATCTACTACTTCACCATTTAATAAGACATCCATTTTAACTAAATCACTGGCTTTATAGCCAATAACTTCGTAATCAAATGATGCAAACCCTTTAGTAGAGGATTTTAATCTATCAAAAAAATCATATACTATTTCTGACAATGGTAATTCATAATGAATATTTACTCTTGTTTTATCAATATAATCTGTACTCTTATAAATACCTCTTTTGTCTTGACATAATTCCATTATAGGGCCTATATATTCTGTAGGTACTAAAATATTAGTAAATATATATGGCTCTTTTATTTCTTTTATTTTTACTTTATCAGGCATCATGCTGGGATTATCTATATAGATAGTACTTCCATCAGTAAGATTAATTTCATAATTAACTGATGGTGTTGTAGCAATAATATCAATATTAAATTCTCTTTCTATTCTCTCGGATATTATTTCTAAGTGTAATAGTCCTAAAAAGCCCATTCTAAAACCAAATCCTAATGTACTTGAGGACTCTGGTTCAAAAGTAAGTGAAGCATCATTTAGTTTTAGTTTTTCTATAGCTTCTTTTAAATTAGGATATTTATTAGACTCTATTGGATAAATACCGCAGTAGACCATTGGTTTCATAGGTTTATATCCTGGAAGTATATCTTCCGCAGGATTATTATCATCAGTAATGGTATCACCTACTTTAACTGACTCTAGTGATTTAATAGATCCTGTGATAAAGCCAACTTCTCCTGCACTTAAACTATCTACTTCTTTTTCAAACGGCGTGTGATAGCCAAGTGATACAACATCATAAGAAATACCTGAGGACATCATTCTAATCTTAGTTTTTTTGGTTAAAGTACCTGACATAACTCTAACTAGTATTACTACGCCACGATAAGAATCAAAATAACTATCAAAAATTAAACATTTTAATTTATCATCTTTTTTATCTTCAGGAGCAGGAATTCTTTCTATAATTGCAGAAACTAGTTCTGGTATTCCAGCACCAGTTTTTGCTGATACCTTAATAATCTCTTCACTTTTAAAGCCAAAAGTATCATAAAGTTCTCTTTCTACTTTAGGAATATCCGCACTAGGAAGATCTATCTTATTAATAACTGGTATTATCTCTAGATTATTTTCTAAAGCCAAGTATACATTAGCGAGTGTCTGAGCTTCAATACCTTGAGTAGCATCTACGACTAGCACGGCTCCTTCACAAGCAGCGAGTGATCTAGATACTTCATAACTAAAATCTACGTGTCCTGGAGTATCAATTAAGTTAAGAATATAGCCATTATAATTTAATCTAACAGCATTAAGTTTAATTGTTATACCTCTTTCTCTTTCAATATCCATACTATCAAGTAATTGGTCTTTCATTTGCCTTTTATCAATTGCTCCAGTATATTCAAGTATACGATCTGCGAGTGTACTCTTACCATGATCAATATGAGCAATTATACTAAAATTTCTTATTTTTGTATTATCCATCCTATCACTGCCTTCTTTTCTATTATAGCAAAAATTAAATGTAAAAAAAAGAAGAAATCGAAAGTTTCTTCATTTATTTAAACATACTAGGATTAAATAGATATACTAATAAAGTAATAACTAAAAGAATTGCTCCTGCAATTAAGTAAAAAGAACCTGACATACCATCATTATCATAGTTTAATCCTTCTTTATACATCTTGTTATAATCATCTGTACTTCTTGTGTATGACTTATCAAACTTCTTACATATCTCATCACTAGCTCTGATATATTTTTTCATTTTCTTGCAGTAGTAGACACTACCACCATTCTTACCATCACTTTTTTTCTTTGCATCTAAATTCTTACAACCAGCACAAACCATTATGCAATATCCCCTATCTCAATATTACTATTTGATATATCTTCATATATTTTATTAAATGCTTTATTATTGGATATTTTATTAATAATATCTTCATATTCCTTCTCAGTAATATCTTCAAGTAAAACACTATTAGATACATCTTTCTTTTCTATTTTAGTAGTTTTATTTATAGTATTATTAATTTTTATCTCAAGATTATTACTATCTTTAACATTAACATTATAAGTAGTACTATCACTATTATTATTTATTTCTATAGTACCATTATAAGTATTATTATCTTCACTATCTACTATTTCAAAACTATATCCCTTATCATTACTCTTAACTACAATCTTATCTTCACCGCTAGTTATTTCTAACTTTACAAACTTAGTAATTTTAGTATATAAACTAATTTTAATATCACTATATTCATTACTATTTACTTCTTTTATTTCTTTATCAAGTAATTCTTTTACTTCCATAGTTTTCTTACCAATTAACTTACCAAAACTATCTATAAAATTATTATTATTCTTTAAATTATTAATTATATTTTCATTAATAATTTTAATATTATTATTATTTAGTAATAATTCTACTTTATTAACACTCTTTCCATCCAATTTAACCCAATTCTTAGTAAAATATTCTTCTTTTAAAGATTCACTAACTGCAGTACTAATGCTATTAATAATTACTTTATAATCATCATTAGTCATACTTTTCTTTTCACTATTATCTTCTTTTTTGTTTTCGATTTTTATATACTTACTATATAAATCACTTGAAGATAAATATATATTATTATCTTCTATATAAGTATTAATATTTATTAATTTATCTCCATAATAGTTAGTACTAATATCTATATTAGTGATGTTTTCTTTAGTATCAATACCATAATTCATACTAAAGTCTAAATTATTTAATATTTTAAATATCTTTTTCTCTTTATCAGTAGTATCTCCATTTACATTTAAAGAAAGACTACCACTAGTAGAATTATTTTTACCTATATTATCTTCTAACTTATTAAAATAATTATTCATAAATATTTTAATATTATTTCTTGAAGCTAAATAATATTTACCTCCAAAGAATGCTAAACCTAATAATGCAATAATTACAAATATAACTACTATTACTGGGGCTATACTACCTCTATTAGCACTTTTTAGTTCCTTCTCTGTAAAAAAATTATCATCCATACTTACCACTCCTTCATATACATATCAAGTATATCATAAAATAACATTAAAAAAAAGAAGAAATATTACTTTTCTTCAGTTTTGTATCATTGTTTTTTTATTAAGATGTTTTATCTATTACTTTATTTTATTACAATCTGCCATTGACCTGTCTTATTAGAGCCTATTCTGACTATATAGTTACGTTCTGTTAATTCCTTCATATTATATCTTATCGTTCTTTCTCCAACGCCTAATATTCTAGCTAATTCAAGTTGAGTTAAAGTAGAATCATCCAATAATAAATCAATAATTCCTTCTTGTATCTTTGATAATCCTTTAAAATCAATATGATATTTATTCCCACTATCATACTCAAATTGATTTTGATTATATTTTATACTAACTCTTATAAAATGTGGGAAAAAGTGATAAACATCTTTATTATATTTTTTTAAAATTTTTCTAACACCTGTTCCTAAATGTTCAACAAGCTTTAAATCTCTGAATACACGCATCAATTCCGGATTTTTGGGAGCCGAATATCCCTCCAAAAACTCATCTTCGGTAAATTCACTTTGTATACCACCGAATGAAGAAACTTCTAATCTATCACTAAAAAGCTCGAATTTAGGAGGATATTCAGTAGTCCAATCATTGTGTACCAAAGCGTTTATAATAACTTCCCTTACTGCATTATAATCATACATTGGTTGTTCTTTTCTCTCTGGATATGTTATTTTAGTAAATATTTTATTTTCTACTCTAAACTTTTCCAGCACACGATTTGTCGCCTTTATTAATGAGCAATAACCGAATTCATAATTTTCCATTAATTCATCAACGTCAGTACCAACATACTTAGCCACTTTGATAGATATAGTGTTTTCATCAGCTAAAAGATATGCTAAATAATTATATTTATTATCAAAGGTAAAAAAATTCAATTGTTTTTCAAAATTACTTCCAACATCAAAGCCTTTTTCTTTATAGTATATTTTTAAGTCTGTAAAAGTTAAGTTTTGATTAGGTGAAACAATATTTTTTATCGAGATTTTTGTTCTTTCTTTAAACATTTCACTTATTAAATAATCACTCATTTTTTCATTAGAACTTCCCACTCTGATAAAGCAGCTATCAGAAGTCATTCCCATTCCCTTTATATGGTAAGGCTTTTCTAAACCTCTTGCTATGATTATTTTTAAATATTTTTTATTATCTTTTTCTAAAATTTCCAAATCAAATAATCCTAAAGCAGATGGTTCTATATTAGAAATAATTCTATCCTTAACTTTTCTTTGCAGCAAATCTAAATTGCCATTTAAACCTATGATTTTTCCCTTATCATTGATTCCAAGGTAAATTATGCCACCATCTTTACTATTTAAAAACGCAATTATAGTTTCTTCCAAATTGTCCACCATCTTTACTTTAAACTCAATTCTTGAACTTTCAATTAAATCTAACACCATGTACCTCCTTAACATAATTTATATTATTTATTATATGCCGGTTATTTTGCCGGTTATTTTGCCGGTTAATTATTTGTACTAACTCGCAAAGCACAGCTATAATAAATATTTTTTAATTGTGCAATTTATTGTATCAATTTTATAAAATATGTCAACAGAATACCACAATTTCCCAAAATTGTATAAAAAAAAGAAGAAATATTACTTTTCTTCAGTTTTCTTAGTACTTTTAGTAGTTGTTTTTTTAGCAGCTGGTTTCTTTTCACTAGCAGCCTTTTTAGCAGTAGTCTTAGCTTCTTTAACTTCTTCTTTAACTACTACTTTCTTTGGAGTATAAGTTTTACCATTTAATGCATCTTTAGCAATTACTACTAAATCAGCAAATGCTTTAGGATTATCTATAGCTAATTCACTAAGCATTTTTCTATTAACAGTAACTCCTGCTTTATTTAATCCATCAATAAATCTAGAGTAAGAGATTTCATTTTCTCTACATCCAGCATTGATTCTTGTGATCCATAATTTTCTAAAGTTTCTCTTGTTTTGCTTTCTATCTCTAAATGCATAAACTCCAGAATGCATAACTTGCTCATGAGCAGTTTTATATAATCTATGTTTACTACCAAAGTAACCTTTTGCTTCTTTTAAAACTTTTTTTCTTCTAGCACGTGCAACAGTGCCACCTTTAACTCTTGTCATTACTATCCTCCTATATTATATCTTTAATTCTCTTGTAGTCTGCTTTAGAAAGAGCTGTACCTTTCTTCTTACTACTTGCTCTAGCAGCACTATTCTTACCAGTATTATGAAGTGTTCCTTGTCTTGATTTACTAATAGAACCACTTTGTCTAATATTTAATACTTTTTTTGTTCCCTTATGTGTCTTCATTTTATTCTTCTTAACTTTAGTCATAATATCCTCCTTCTATTTTTTAGGTGCAAGCATCATATACATAGTTCTACCTTCTATTTTAGGTTTAGTTTCTATGTCTGATACATCACTAACTTTTTCATAAAATCTATCTAGAACTTCTTTAGCAAGTTCTGGATGAGCAATTTGTCTTCCTTTAAATCTAATACTTGCTTTTACTTTATTACCTTTTTCAAAAGCTTTTCTAGCGTTATTTACTCTAGTATTAAAATCATGAATATCAATATTAACTGATAATCTAAACTCTTTAGTTTCGATCATAGTTTCTCTTTGTTTTTTCTGAGCTTCTTTAGTTTTCTTTTTCTTCTCATACTTAAACTTATTATAGTCCATAATTTTACATACTGGCATATTACCAGAATCACTCATAAGTACTAAATCAAAGCCGGCATAACCTGCTAATGTTAATGCATCTTGTTTAGACTTAACTCCTAATTGTTCTCCATTAGGTCCAATTACCATCATTTCCTTACATCTAATTTGTTCGTTGATAGGATTATCCTTTAAAGTAGCTATAGCTAACACCTCCAAAAAAATGAATACTAAAGAAGTATTCATTTATCTATAAAAAGCTAATTAAAAATATAATGTATATTCTAGGTTGGCTTTTTACCTATTACTATGTGTAATCAGGTGAGATAAATATAATCTTCTTTCCGTTTCTAGTTAATTATATTATATACTTATCTAAAAGTCAACCAATTTTTATATTTTTTCTTTATTTTATGCACTATAAGCCTTATTCTAAGTCTTATTAGTGTTAGATTAAGCCTTAAAAGTCTTAATCTAATGTATCTACATACCTATTATATATAAGCATAGTATATATACTAAGATATTATTTATTAATTAAATATGGATTATCACTTGTTCCAGTACCTCCTACTATAGCTATTAATACTAAGAGTGATATACCAGTTATTAAAAATATTTTCTTTTTTTATCCATTACTTATCGCCACTCTTTATATCCATGCTTATATGTCCTTTATATACACTAGATAGTATTTCATTTTGATTTTGTTCAGTAACTAAATTACCATCTAACCATATATATACTGTTATTGTTTTTACTGTAGTGGTTATTGGTATATCTTTATATATTTCTATATTTTCAGCACTTGATACTACTCCACTACCAACTGAAGTAGTACCATCTAATACCTGGTATTTTAATAATTTACCACTTAACAATGTACTTGAAGTTACACTAGTATCGGTATTTAAATACAATGTACCAGTACCATTAGTTATAGTACAAGTATCTTTTAAATTAACCTTTATTACTGAAGATAATCCTTCAGTATAAGTACTTGCTAACACAAAATTAGCAGGATTACTATCACTACCTATATCTTGTCCTTTAACATAATTAACATCAAAACATTCACTGGTACCTGATATATTTACTGATCCACTAAAAGTATATACTGCATAAGTTACTGCTACTGATAGAATTATGATTACTGAAACTATAATAATACTATATATTACTTTCTTCTTCATACTAATCACTCACCTGTTCTACACTAGCGGTTATATTACCATAATAGCTTGAAAAAGCATCTTCATTTTGTACTAAATCATTACTTATCCATACATATACTGTATAACTATCAGCATTACTTATGCTACTTACTTTCTTTAGTGTACCTACATTTATACTTTTAGTACCTGAACTAGTAATATTGCCTTCAGTTAATTTAGTACCATTTTTTAATACTACATAATTAAGAAGTCCTGTTCTATATAAATTACTACTTGTGGTATCTAGAGTATTTAATTTGATTATACCAGTACCACTTACATTAGTACAGGTACTGCTAAAACCTATTTTAACAGTAGACGATAATCCTCCGGTATAATCATTCGAAGGCATTAATGTAGCAGTATTTTGATCACTACCTATATCTGTTCCTTTAGCATATAAAACATTAAAACATTCACTATTACCAGTAGTATTAATCTTTCCACTAGTCCAAGTAATATAAGCAAAAGTAATACCTACTACTGCAATAATAACTATAACTACAATTAATATACTTGTAGTAATTTTACTCTTCATAATCATCACCATATCCTACATATAAATATTATCATATTTTTATATATAATTCAAGAAAAAAAAAGAAGATTTATTTTTCTTCTTTAATATAGTTAGGATCAACATTATCATCTATTTCTTTCATAGTATCATCAGTTACATCTTCTGGTATTTCATCCCATGGTTCTTCATCTTCTTCAATAGCAATTTTAACCTTAGTATCACCAACTATCTCAACACCTAATTCTTTTTCAATATCAATAACTATAGTATTATCTTTCTCTTTAGCGGATATACAACTAGGTTGTTTTAAACTTCTTACTATAATATCTTTACTTGAAGAATCAGTAGTTTCTTTTTGGGCTACTGTTACCATTTCTTTATATGGTATATTTTTAGTTATAACAGATGTCTTAGTATCATTATCATAAGAATACCATAAATTTACATCAAAAGAACCATCTATTTCTATTCTATCATCTACTTCTTTACCAGAAAATCTATGATTTATTACCCAACATCCAAGCACAGTATTAGGTTTACTATCAGTATTTATAGTATAGGTATTTCTATAATACTTTTTACCTTTACCTACTACTGCTTTTGTTACTATTTCTTTATATGCAGACAAAAGATATCACCCCTCACAATAATTTATGTTGCATATAAGAAAAAAGTACCACTTTTTATAGTAATACTTTATAATTTACTAAATACATTACCTAATTTATCATTTATGACAAGAGTACATCTATCATCATAACTAGTTTTATCTTTGTTAATAAGAACTAAATTACTACCATGAAAATAATCTATCAAATAAGCTGCTGGAAAAACTGTTAATGAAGTACCACCAATTATCATAGTATCAGCTTCTTTAATTAATTTAATAGCTTCATTCCATACATCTTCCGGAAGTGATTCATTATATAATACTACATTAGGTTTTATAATACTACCGCAAGTACATCTAGGTATATCTTTAGAATCAAATACATAAGTAGCATCATAATATTTATGACATTTAATACAATAATTATCCATAATACTACCATGTAATTCTAATACTTTCTTACTACCTGCCTTACTATGTAATCCATCAATATTTTGTGTAATTACACCAAGTAATTTACCCTCTTTTTCTAACTCACTTAAATAATAATGAGTAACATTAGGTTTATAATTTAAACTATTCATCTTATCTTTATAAAATTTATAAAATTCTTCAGTATCATCATAAAAGAAACTATGACTAAGTATTAATTCGGGTGGATAATCGTACTTCATATTATATAAGCCATCTTTACTTCTAAAGTCAGGTATTCCACTTTCAGTAGATACTCCTGCTCCTCCAAAAAATACTATTTTCTTACTATTATTTATTATGTCTTTTAATTTATTAATTTTATCTTCCATCTTACTTCACCAATAATATTATACAATAATTTATCAAATTATACTAATTATCTTCTTTAAGTAAATCATCATTTCTAATTATAAATATATTTTTATCTTTATAAAAGGCAAAGAATACATCTTCAATATTTATATTTTTTTTATCTAAAAAGTTATATACCCATTTTTTATCTTTCTTTAAATGTTTGATTGTATCTTCTTGTATATTACCATCTAATATTATAGGAAGTGGTAATGGGCTCTTACCATTTTCATAAGGAAATATAGATAAGGTACCACTACTTTCTAATATAGCATATTCTACTTCTTCAATACTTCTATAACCCTTATCTCTTAATTGTACCAATAAATCATCTAAATTATATCTTTGTTTTAACATCTCATTATAATTAATTTTACCATTCTTAATAATAACTGAAGGATTACCATCTAAAAATATTCTAAACTTAGGTTTTTTTAAACCAATATATGATAATATACACTGAAGTAATACTAATATTACTATTGGTACTAAAGAATATAAAATAGATTCCTTATAATTTTCTATACTAATTATAGTAAGTTCTGCAATTAGTAAAGATACAATTAAATCAATAATACTAAGTTGTCCTAGTTCTCTTTTACCCATTATTCTATATATTAGAAATATAAAGAAATAAAAAAATACTGTTCTAATCATAACTATATACATATTATCACCATTACCATTATGTACCAAAGTATATTTTTTTATACAAATACATAATATTTATTGGTGATAATATGCTAATGAATTATTTAAAAAGTTTTATTTGGTCTTTAGGTATCTTTTTATCAAGTATAATAATACTTACTATTTTTAATTATTTTAATATTCTAAATGGAACTATACTTAAAGTATTAGAATTATTTATACCATTAATTTCTATATTTATAGGTAGTTATAAATTAGGAAAAACTTCTAATCAAAAGGGATATATTGAAGGATTAAAGTATAGTGGTATATGGATAATAATATTTTTATTATTTAACATAATTACTAAAAATATTACTTTAATAGGAATATTATATTTAATATTAATGATATTAATTGGAGTATTTGCAAGTATTCTAGGTATTAATAAAAGAAGAACATAATTAGTGTGCAAAAGCACACTTTTTAATTTTAAGGCATAAAAAAAATATAGTAATTATAATCATTACTATATTTTAAATAACATATTACTAAGCAGCAAATGTAGCTGAAACAGTACCACCAGCAGCTTGGAATGTAACTTTACCAACATAAGAACCAGTTGCTAGGTTATCACCAGGCTCATTTTGAGATGCATCTTTGTTTTCTAAATAAATCATTAAATAGTAAACTACATCTGTTCCACCAGTTACACTAGCGCCACTGTGTAAGTCTACAGGAGCAGTATCAAGAACATTAAAACTTCCTGATTTTCCTTCTACTAATGCAGCAGCATCGCCCTCACCAGTAAATGTTACATATTTCCAAGCAGCTACATCAGTTGCACCTGTTTGTGTTAATGTAAGATTTAATGATGCAGTATTTAATGTTTGTCCTGATTTAGCAGTTATTTTATAAATATGACATCCTGTATAACCTTTATTTACACATTTAGCAGTCATAGCATTTTTAATATTGGTAATATTTGCACCAGCATCTGATGGAACAAGATTATCACTAGCTACAGTTTCATCTTTATATACTCTTACCGCTTCAACAGAGAAACTTTGTTTAATATCCAAAGTACCACCTTTGATATCCTCAGCTCCAGTACTAGCTTGAGCACTAAAGTATGCAAATGTAGCACCAATTATAGCTACTACTAATGTAGCAACACCTACTACAGCGTAAAATACGCCAGGTCCCTTTCTGTTATTTTCTTCGTTCATTATTTTCAATCCTCCTTTACAATGATAATTGTATCAAATATAAATTCTTTTTGCAATAGTTTTTTGATATTTTTTTTATTTTCATTTTTGATATTTTTTTTATTTTCAAATAATTACTTTTTTCAAAGTAAAAAGGAAGAACGTTTCTTCCCTTAATAAATAATTTTTAATTGCCTACTTTTGCTTCGAACTTAGCATATACTTTACCACCAGCAGCATCCATAGTTATTATACCAGAATAGGTACCAGTTCCGCTTTCAGTAGCTGAAGTTTCGTTAGGATTTTGTGAAACATTTTCTTTATTCTCTAAATAAACCATTAAATAATAGGTAGTATTTCCATTTAAACTTGCATTATTATGCATATCAAATCCACTTGGAGTTCCTGCACTATATGTATATACTCTACTAGTAGATTCTGCATCATATGCAGCAAAGCTATGATTTGTATTCTTAGCATCAGAAATTATAGTAACATTACCACTTTCATCTAATTTATATAGATAGAATTTCCAGCTAGCATAGTCAGTAGCAGTAGTTTGTAAATCTGCTAATCTAATACTTGCACTTGTAAGTGCCTCTGAAGAACCTGCTTCAATTTTGTAAACATGGCATCCAACATATCCGCTTGTTCCTATGCACTTATTATCTATAGCATTTTTTATATCAGTTTCATTAGAAATTTCTGCAGGTACTAAATTATTATAGTTAACAGTTGTACCTTCTTCACTACTTGCTTCAACCAAATCTCTAGTTACATTTAATGACAAAGCAGCACCGACATCACTTGTGCCACCAGAGATATCGCCTTCATTGGTACTTGCTTGAGCACTAAAGTATGCAAATGTAGCACCAATTATAGCTACTACTAATGTAGCAACACCTAATACTACATAAAGTGTACTTCCTTTCTTATTTTCATTCATCTTTTTCAATCCTCCTTTACAATAATAATTGTATCAAATACCGACTATTTTTGCAATACTTATTTCTCATATTTTAGAAAAAAATAATAGTGATTTCTCACTATTATTTTAATAATTAGAATTGTGCTTCAAGAGTAGAACCAGTACTTGCAACTACTGTTACTGTACCTTTATATGTTTTACCAGCATCAGTACCAGTTTGATCAGAACCAGTATTCTTTAAGTATACAACAAAATATAGATCAGCAGTTCCATTTGCACTTAATGCAGTTCCTTTTGCTAAAGAATTGTCAGTACCTTTTAATGAACCAAATGTTGTTTGATTAGTCATCTTAGCCCAAGTAACATTTGCAGCTCCTCCAGTATTTAATGTAATTGAAGTATCTACTGTAGTGGCTGTACTACCTTCATTACTTAATGTTACCTTATAAACATGGCAAACCATATAACCATTCTTATCTACACATTTATTGGTACCACTAACTGCAGTAGTTAACTGATTAGTAGTATGGCCTGTTACTGAGCCATCATGTATAGGAATTAAACCTTTTGTTTTATCACCTACTACTAGAGTTACTACTGGTTTTTTAATTTGAACGTCAATTGTATTACCAGAGAACTGATCACTTGTTGCTTGTGCAGTAAAGAATGCATAAGCACTACCAGATACTGCTAGCACTAATAGGGTTACTCCTAATATGGCATAGACTAATGGTCTATTTACTTTTTTCTTTTCTTCTATCATTTTTTCTTCCTCCTATCATCATATTAATTATAACAAAACTTGATATAATTATCAATATAATTTTTTTATTTTAGATAATCTTTTCCATCAATATCTATTGGTTTTTCTTCATCTAGACCTGGAAGTTTTAGATTATCTATTTTAATTTCTTTATATTCTTCTTTTGGAGGTACTACCTCTTTTTTTACTTCTGGAATATTATTTTTATAACTAGTAAATGTTTTATTAGTTATAAATAATTTAGTTTTATCTACTTTACTTGGATCATATGAATTAACTATCCAAAATTCATATAATAACTTTAATATACTATCTGTCATAACACTATCTTCAATTGAAGATAATTTATCTTTTTCTATTTTAATACTATTTTCTACTACAAATATTTTTTCTAAGATACTATCTTGTTTTTCAATAATAATATCTTGTGAATATAAAGTATTATAAGTTTTAGGATATTTATTTTTATCTATTTTACCTTTTAATCTATCTCTTTTAATTACTAATTCACTATAATTACTTTGTTTTTCTAGTAGTAGATATAATATATCTTGTACTTCTTTATCTTGATTTTTAATATCTTCATATAATACATTTCTATATTTACCAAAAGTATCTTCATTAAACTTAGATAAAAGAGTATCTTCAAGTAGTATATTATCTACTTCATATTCATCTTTAATTCTATTTAATTCTTCTAGCTTTTCTTTATCTAGCTTAACACTTTCTAATACTTTAAAATATCTTTCTTTAGCAGTTAAATATTTTAATATATTATTATATCTTTCTTGATATTCAGGTAATTCATCTACTAGATTATTTTCTTTTAAATATTTTATTATTTTTTCTACTCTTACTTTTTCTTCTTCAATAGTCGCAGTAATATAATCAAATTTATCCATTGTCAGCCTCCATATAAGATAATTTCTTATAATTATCTACTGTTTTATTAATTAGAATAGTTTTCTTTTCTTTTCTTAATTCATTACTTTGCTCTTCTTCTATTTGTTCTATTTTATCTATTGCTTCTCTGGTTATTTGGTTTCTTATTGTGTTTTCAGCAGCTCTACTGATACATTCACACATTCTAAGTTGATACATTATATAGAAAGTAAGCAGGCTATAAATCATACTAGTTATATCTGTCTCTATAACAAAGTCTTTATTACTATAATATTCTCCTTCAAACTTTAAAGGAAATAGATTTAATTTTTTAAATTCAAAAGATGTACTTGAGTTATAGTGGTTATAATATAAATTAATTTCACTATATGCTGCATTATGTATAGATTCATCTATAGTCTTCTCTATTCTACCAAGTTCATTATTAAAGTTATCTTTCTCTATTTTTAATAATGTTTTATCATCACTATATACTATTTTTTTACCTATAATTATTTTATAAACATCTTTATCTTGTCTTATTTGATGGGCTACTTGAGAATTAAAATTACCACAGAATCCATAATCATTAGCTATATATATATTTAGTTTAGGATTATCTGGATTTGGAGTAATTATTTTTTTATCTAGAACTAGATTTCTATTATATAAAATACTTCTTATTATATTAGTTATTTCATCACCAACATTTTGATAATGACTGGCTTCTCTTTTAGAAGCCTCAATTCTAAGTAAGGAGTGGAAGTTCATTACTTTAACTACGTTTTTTATTCTCATCCTTACCACCCTTTCTTACATATTTATTTCTAATTACTACATTCTTAATATTTTTAAGTAATGTATATGATAAATATAGTAATAAAAATATCATTAAGAATACTAATAATAATAACATCCATACTGAATAGTATTCATTTACTATATAGTCATGAATTAAATATACTAATTTAATTCCTCCTAGTGATATTAAATCTAGTAAAAGATTTATTATTACTTTTTTATTTTTTATTAAAAGACCACTGATAAGAGTTAATGATAAAGATATTAATGCTATATATAGATTTAAATCTATAAATGAAGCCATTATGTATAGTAAGAAGATATAACTAACAATACTACATGATAAACTAATTATCTCAGTATTTTTCATACCTTGTAGTATTCCGTATATATTTACTTTTGATTCTTCTGGATTGAATTTTTTTATTAATATTTTTAATATTGCATATAAGGATATTAATACTATTAATCCAACACTAGCAAAATATAATACATTCTCCATACTATCCCTCTTTTATCATTAGATTAAAGACATTGTCACTATTCATATAAAAGGCTTTGATATTTTTAAATGATTCATTTACTACATCATTCTTTATATCAACTGATCCTTCTATTTCTCCTATTATGGGTAAATAGTCTTTCATAATTAAAAGATTATAGTCTTTACTTATTATTCTTATTATTTTAATGTTATCATATACTCTCATACCATTTCTAATATCAAATACTTTTACTTTTATTCCGTCCATGTTATTTTACCTATATATCTAAATCTACTTTCATCAACATCATCATACTTACCTTCAAGAATATTCTCTACATCGTTAAGTACATCATTTATATCAACGAATTCTCCTTTAATATTAGTAAATGGTTCTGCTACAAACATTGGCTGGGAGAAATAGTTTCTTAATTTTCTTGATCTATGGAATATCTTTTTATCTTCTTCAGATAATTCTTCAATACCAAGTACAGCAATTATTTCCTCTAGTTCTTCATATCTAGTTAAATAAGCAAGAACTCTTTCAACTAATTTAAAATGTCTTTCTCCTATCTTTTCTATATCTACTAATTTAGAAGTAGATTTAAATACGTTAATTGCGGGATATAATCCTAATTCAGATATCTTTCTATCAAGTACTATTTGTCCATCCATATAACTCATCGTAGTTTGTACTGCATCATCGGTTAAATCATCCGCTGGTATATAAATAGCTTGAAATGAAGTAATAGAACCATTATTATTAGAATTAATTCTCTCTTCAATACTACTTATTTCACTAGCCATATTAGATGGATAACCATTTTCTATTAATAACTCTTTTAAGTCAGTAGCTATTTCTGCTTTAGCCTGAATAAATCTATATATATTATCTATGAAGATTAATACATCCTCTTTTTTCTCATCTCTTAAGTACTCGGCCATTCTAAGTCCAGTACTTACACTCTTACTTCTTGATATTGGATTATCACCCATTTGTCCATATACCATAGCCATCTTATCAAGTAAGTTAGATTTTTTCATATCTTCGTATAATTCTTTACCTTCACGGCTTCTTTCTCCTGCTCCAACAAATACTGCTCTTGCATTAGAACTAGCATATATATTATGAATTAACTCTTTAATAAGTACTGTCTTACCAACTCCAGCACCTCCAAGTAATCCCATTTTAAATCCTTTTTGCAGTGGAGCAAAGAAATCAATTACTTTAATACCAGTCCATAATGGTTCAGTCTCAACTTTTACTTCTTTTAAAGATACAGCACTATTATTCGCAGATACTTTTCTTTCACTTTCAAATGGTAAACCATCAATAGGATTACCATATGAATCAAATATTCTTCCTAATATTTTATCAGAATATTCTACTTCTAGCTCGTCAGCTTTCTTTAAAACTATACTACCCTTTTGTAGTCCTCTAGTAGAATATAAACTTACACAAGTCGCAGATATATTATTTACTTCAACTACTTCAAATAAATATTTTTCTTCAGTGTCTCCTTCTACTTTAAGAATATCCCCTATCTTTATATTGGTACTTGATAAGATTATCTCTATAGATATATCACTAATTTTTATTATCTTACCTACTTGCATTATCTTCACCTTCTTCTAGGAACTTATATAAACTTAACATTTCTTCCTTACTCTTTGGAGAAAATTTATTTTGACTTAATTTATCAAGAATCTTTTTACCTTCCTTCATTCTATGTTGTAATTCTTCTCCCATTTCATCAATATTAGCAAGTTCATATATATCTCTAACTTCCAAATATTCTAGTAATTCTCTTCTTACTAAACTACCTAATTTCTTCATATCAGGATCCTGTACATTACCACCAAGTCTGGATACTGATAATCCATAGTTTAATGCTGGTTTTTGTCCTTTAGCAAAGTTTTTACTAGATAAAACAAGTTGTCCATCACATATAGATATAATATTTGTAGATATATAATCTGTAATATCTGAAGATTTAGTTTCTACTATTGGAAGTATTGTAATAGATCCTCCATTCTTATGTTGACATCCTTTTTCAAGTAATCTGGAATGTGCATAAAAGATATCTGAAGGATAAGCATCTCTACCTGGAGTTTTACCACTAGCAAGAGCTATCTGTCTATATACATCAGCATGCTTCTTTAAATCATCTATTATTACTAATACATCATAAGAATCCATCATCATCTCTTCAGCTATCGAAAGAGCAACATAAGGAGTTAAATATGTTCTATTAGGAAGTTCATCATTAAATGAAGCTATAATAATTGTATAAGATGCAGCACCTCTCTTAGTGAGATCATAATAAATATCTTTAACTTCTTTCTTAGTCTTACCTATAGCTACATAAATACATACCATATTTTTATCTTTTTGATTAACTATAGCATCTAAGGCTATTTGTGTTTTACCAGTCTTCTTATCTCCTATTATTAATTGTCTCTGACCTCTACCAATAGGATATAGCATATCAATACCAGTAATACCAGTTAAAAACTCTCTAGTAACTAGATCTCTATCCATAATAGGAATGGGGTCATTTTCAATTGATACTTCTACTAAGTTATCGAATTTCTTGCCTGCTATTAAATCATTACCAAAGATATCAATAACTTTACCCATTGAATCCATACTAAATAAGCATTTAAATTGTTTCTTTAAAGCATATACAGAATCACCTGGATTTATTTTTTCTTTTACTTCAATTAGAGAAATAGTGACATTATTTTTACCTACAGTAAAAACAAATCCTTTAGCTTTATCATCAATATTTACTTCTTCATAATAAGTAATATCATTAAGTCCTGATACAATAACAGTATAAGGATTAACTTTTATTACTTTGCCAACAGAAAAGATATTATCATTATTCTTAATATCTTCAACTTTTTTATTTACTTTATTAAGTTCCATATCACACATTCCCTTCATTTAAACTAAAGTCATATACTTTATTCTTATAAATAATTTTAATTCCTCTATATATATTATCTGATACTTTAGTCTTGATTTTACTATCAATATAATCATAATTAATATTTTTATTTGGTACAAGTACAGTAACAGTAGGATTATTAAGTTCAATTAATCTATTTAGATAATCTATAAAATCTACCATATTAAACTTATTACTTATCACAAATATTTCATATACTTTGTATTCTTCATCAGTTAATAATTCTTTTAAATACTTATCTCTCTCTTCAGGTAATAAAGTTTCTATCTTATATATTTCGTCAGGTGTAAACTTATTTCTAAGTTTAAGAGTAAAGTCATATTTATTATTATCTTTAATATTTGATAAAAAATCTTTAAGTAAATCTTCATAATTAATTATAAATTTTTCTTCTATTTTTTTATTTAATTCAAATATATTCTTATCAAGATAATTTGTTTCAGTAAGCATATCAATAATACTACTATCAAAATCATAGTTAGGATTATTGATATCACTATTACCATCTTTTAATCCATTCTTTCTTTTTTCTAATTCGCTTTCTAATTCAGAAAGTTTCTTTTCTTTTTCATCTATTAGGTAATCATACTCTTGTAGTTTATCTACAAAGTATGATTTAGATTTTTTATCTACTTCTTTTACAGCATTCTTAAGTATTAAGCTCATTAATACTACAAGTAGTATAATAACAGCAAAAGAGATAATAAATAAAGTCATATTATCCCACTAATGGATTAAAGAATAATAATAAGAAACAAAATGCAAATAAGAATAATAAGAATATTGAAAATATTATTAATATTGTCATTATTGAATGTACTACATCATTTTTAGTTTCTGGGTTTCTTCCTACGGCTTCAGCTACTCTTCCTCCTAGTAGGCCTACTCCTAGTCCTAATCCTAAAAATGCAAGTCCAACCATTACCCCTATTCCAATTGCGGTTGCAGATAAAATACTTTCCATAATTTCCTCCTTATAATTTATCTATTTCTTTATCTATGTATTTACCACTAACATCTATGTTTGTTTGGTAGCATAATTTATTTATATCTTTTAATTTTACTGCATAATATAATTTATTATCTTTGATATATAAACTCATTATATCAGGCAAGTTTTCTCTTATTCTAGTTATATATTTATAACTATTATCATTAAATTCTGTACCAGTAAGTTTTTCATTGGTAATAGCATCTATGACCACACTACTAGTATCTTCTATTTTTATATAATCAGTAAATAGTGAATCCGCTATATCTTTGTATGTAACATTAGTCATTTCTAAAAGATTATCATTATTTACTATTTTTTTATTTTTTAGATTATAATTTAAAATCAAAATCTCTTCATAGTTAGATAAATCTCCATATAGAATATAACTTATTTTTATTGATAAAATATTTTTATATATTGTTTTAGTTATATCGGTATCGATAATTTTATTGTTATTTATAATTTTATGCTGTTTATTAACAAAATCATTTGTAACTTTATTATCAATATTTTCTAAATAAACAACATTACCTTTGGTTTTAACATAACTATCTATTTTATAATTGATTATATTATCTTCTAGATAAGGATGTTTATGTTTATAGGCATAGATCCAATAAGTACTTATTCCTATAATAATACTAAATACTATAGTAAAAACTAGAAAAGTTCTTCTATAATCATACTCTTTTTTAACCACTTTTTTCTTTTTCATAAGATTCCTACTTTCCTACTATATAAAGTATACCATTTTGAAGATTTTTAGTCAATTACATAATCTTATTTTTAGAAAAAAAGTATAACCATACTTAGTTATACTTTAATTATTTGCAATTTTTTTCTTCTATATTTGTCTTTTTACTCCAACCTATTCCACCAGGACAATTTTCACTTGGACTACCTGGTCTCCATAAATACTTATCTGATGATGGGCAATAATAACAAGAATATTCATCTTTTGAATAACAACGTGAATACCCATTTTCCAATTGATCGATACAATCACCAGTAGCATTTTCTAAACAATCAGTAAAGTTAACGCCTTCTGTTAAATTACCTAAATTTATCATTAAAACTTCTACTATCCAAGGAACTGCGAAGACAAGTACTGCGAAAACGATTCTTTTTACTAATAGTTTCATGTTTTTCTTTTGTACTCCATCATCACTAGTAACAATAGATTTTGAAAAGTCTATCATTCCCATAATTATTAATCCTATTGGAATAACAATTTTTACTATATCTACAATTAATCTACCAAAATATATGACTCTAAGTATATCTGGATTAGTACAAGCATCTACTATTGTTGTATTTCCTTTACTACTAGTGCTACTACTACTTCCACTATTACCACCTTCACTAGGTGTTGGTGAAGGCTTTGTTTTTCCATTACATACTGTACTGGAAGTTGTGTCATAAGATGATTTTTCATATTTTTTTGCTAGTTTTTTATAATAATCTGATGTTGTATCAGAAAGTTTACTTCCAAATACATTAGTATTACTTAAAGAACTTCCCTCATAACCGAAATAAGTGTCTTCATAGCCAGGATTTTCTATATAGAACCATACTGTTCCATATTTATTAACTATGTCTTTTGAAGCTTGTAATGTCATATTTTTTGGTAAATTATATTTACCAGTTAAAACAAGTTCTGCTATATAAAGCATTTCACTTTGTTTACTTTGAGCAACTTCACTACTAAAACTATTGTTTTTATATTCACTATATCCTTGATAATTTCCATCAGTCAAGTTCATTAACTTTTCATACGTAGTACTACCTTTTTTGTTGTAAGCATTATTTAATACTATGCTTGCAGTCGTTAATCTTTGAAAAAAGTTATCATCTTTATTTTTAGCGGTATCAGCTCCAACTTCATGATATATAATTTTTGCTAATTGTTCTGCTGTTTTTGTATCGCATTCTACTGCTAGTACATCATTCGATTTTGTAAATAAAAGTGTTAGTGAAAGGATACAAAGTAGTAACAATTTAATTTTTTTATTCATATATAATACACCTACATTTCACATTTATTTTATCATAACAGAGTGATATTTGCAATATTTTATTTTATATTGATTTATATATCATTTAAAAATACAAAACTATATAAATGCTTTAAAAATAGTAAATATTATATTTAATAAACAATAATTCACAATAATAAAACCAAGTTAATTGGTCAGCCAGTGGTTGACCTTTTTCGATTAATAGGTAAAACATTCTCATATATTTAAGTGTAGTTACTGAATATATATTACCTAATTCTTTTGTGAATCTTTCTAAATATTCTTTTATTAAACCATCACCATACTTAACTCTATTTTCATCATCTTGGGCTCCAATTAATAATTTACCTGTATTATGATAATTCATTTAGACCTCCTAAGACAATATGTAATTTTTAGAAAATATTCTGTTATCACTAGAATACTCTATATAATAACCATTATCTTTCTTGCAGATTATTACACCAATAGTTTTATCTTGATTTATAGTTTTAATATTTTTATCTACATAGTTCATATATATTTGTATTTGACCTATATGTTCTTTCTTTAACTCTGTTACTTTTAATTCTATTACTACATAACAATTAAACTTGATATTGTATAGAAGTAGGTCTATATAATTAAAGGTATTACCTATTTTAATTTTGTATTCATTTTCAACGAATGTAAAGCCATCACCTAATTCTTTTAAAAATGATGGTATATCTTCAAGTATTAATCTTTGCAATATTTTTTCGGTTACGGATTTTTTATCTATGTTGTATTTATTTCTTATTACTATAGGATTTTTTATAAAATCACTTACTACTGTTTCTTCTTTATTTATTAACTTTAATTTTGTATTATTATCTAATCTTTGATATTCTTTAGATTTTATTTTTTCTCTTAACTCTCTAACACTTAAATTATAATCCCCAGTTTGCTTTATGTAATAGTTAATTTCATCAATATTATCAAATGTCAAAAGTTCTCTATAATGACTCCACGTCAATTGGTGCCACAGTGTGGCACCTTTTTCAATAATTAAATAAAATTGTCTCATTCTTTTTAATGTAGTTATATTATATTTTCCTCCCAATTCCTCACTTAATTTTTTTGAGTATTCTTTTATTAAACCATCACCATATTTAGCTCTTTCTTCACCACCTTGGGCTTCAATTAACAATTTACCAACATTATAATAAGTACTTAATTCATTTTTATTCTTTGAATAATCCTTTACTCTTTTGTATACTTCATTATTTACTAATTCATTTTTTATTTCATTATAATAATTCATTTTGACCTTCTTTCTAATTATTATTTAGTTTTGTTATTTTTACTTTGTTATTTATTTTTATTTTGATACTTTTATTTATGTCTGTTCTATAGATTACCGAGTTTGATAGGTTTGTTAGTACTTCTTTATTAGGATGATGATAAAAATTATTTCTTCCTACGGATATTAGGGATACTTTGGGGGTTATCTTATTAATAAAGAGAGGGCTACTACTGGTGTTAGAACCATGATGACCTACTTTTAAGAACGATATATTAGTAAGATTATAATTATTAATTAAATATTCTTCTGTTTTAGAGGAAGAGTCTCCCATGAATAGAAATTTATATTTTTGGTATTCAAAATAGGTTACGATACTATTATCGTTTTCATTACTAAATTTTTTTGTATTTAGAAGATACATATAACTACCTAGTAATGGTATTTTATTTATATTATTAGTGTACTTGATATTTTTATTTTTTAGATGGGTAATTAATTCTACTTCTAATTCTGTATAGTCTCCTTTATTTAGAATTACATTATCTACTTTGAAATTATCTATTAGATAGAGGGCTCCGCCGATGTGATCTTCATCACCATGAGTTATTATTAGATAGTTAAGTTTACTTATACCGATACTTTTTAGATAGATTATTATATTGTTTATGTCTATTCCTCTTCCGGTATCTATTAAGATATTAACTTTTTTACTTGGAGTACTTATTAGCATAGAGTCGGCTTCACCGACATCAAACATTACTACTTCTAGGTTACTATTATATAGAGGAATTGTTTTATGAAATATTAGTAATATTAAGATTAGATAGTAGTGTTTATTTTTACTTAGTATTAGGATTATTACTAGATAGTATATTATTATTAAAATAATACTTGGTTTAGAGAGAATTTGTTTGAATATATTTATGTTTGATGTATATAGGGATATTTTTTCTAGGATACTAGTTATTAAATATAATATATTATCTAATATAGGGAATATTAGTGTTAATAATGATAATGGTAATAATATTAAGCTTACTATGGGTACTATTATTATATTTAATATAATACTTAGGAAGTTTATTTCATATGAGGTATATATATTTATTGGTAATGATACTAAGAAAGATATTAGGGATATATATATTATTTTTAGTAGTTTGTTATTTGTCTTATATTTGTTTTTATATAGTATTAGGAAGAAACTTATGGTATAAGAATAGATAAAACCAATATCATATATAATAAAGGGATTAATTATGATACATAGTATTAGAGTTAATAATACTATGTCTATTTTCTTTATATCTAGTTTTAGAAGATGGTTTATACTTAGAAGAATATTCATTACTGTGCATCTTAATAATGATGTAGTGTTACATAGTAATAGATATAATACTAAGAAGATATCTACTGTTATGTATTTTATTTTTTTATTATAGGTTACTCTATCTAAGTAGAAGTATATTATTGAGGTTATGAAATTAATATGGAAACCTGATACTGAGAATAAGTGAGATATTCCATTTATTTGATAACTTGTTTTTATTTCTTTATCTAGTTTGTTATCTCCGAATAATAATGCTTTGATATAATTAGAGGATTTTAGACTATTTATTCTGGTATAGAGTAAGTTTTTTATGGTATATATATGATTATTATTGTTTTGAATTTTATCTATTTTTGAGGCTTCGATTATATAGTATATTTTTTTATTATAGAGATATTTTTTATAGTTAAAATTATTGAAGATATTATTGGTACTTGGTTCTTTTAGTACTCCTGTTACTTTGATTTTATCTCCATAAGAGAGATTATTAAATACTTTACCGGTATATTTATATGTTACTATTATTCTTTCTTTTGATTTAAGACTTATTTTTATTTGATTATCTTTTATGATGTAGTCTTCGACTATACCTATAAATTCTGTATCGTTATTATTAAATACTGATTTAAAGGGATAATACTTAGTATATATTATAGTTATTATTAGGGATAAGATAGTTAGTATTTTGAAAATATATCTAGACTGTAATATCATCTTTAATTTTTTCAAATAGAGACTCTCCTATTCCATCGACATTTAATAGTTCTTCTTTTGTTTTAAATTTTCCTACTTCATTTCGATATTTGATTATGGCTTCAGCTTTTACATCTCCGATTCCGGTTAAGGTGGTTAATTCTTCTATAGTGGCAGTATTTATGTTTATTAAATTACTATTATTATCATTATTATTTATACAAGCATTATTTTCTATATATGGGCAGTTACAGATACATACTTCTTGTTTGAATTTTTCCAGTACTTCTTCAGTACTATATATTATTATTGTCATTTCATCACTTACTATTTTGGCTAGATTTATATTACTGGTATCTGCGCCTTCTTTTAGGCCTCCTGCAAGAGTGATGACATCGTTTACTCTGGAATTACTATCTACTTCGTATACTCCTGGGTTATTTATCATTCCTTTGATATCTACGGTTACTTTGGTAGTAGGAATATTATCTTTTGACTCTTCTTTTTCTTCTTTTTTATCTTCTTTGAAGATATCTATGACTTCTTCTTTGCTATTTTGGTTATTTTTATATATGACAAAGATGGTACCTCCTAGTAAGAGAGTTATTATTGTTAATATTAATATTGTTTTTTTCAAATTACCTCCTTCTCTTTTCTATCTTATATATAACTCTCTATTATAATTATGTTTCTATGGTTAGTCAATGTTTTTTTAGTTTTTTGTTCACTTTAATTCTAGGGTATTAAAGTGCTGTTATTAGCCTTAGGTCTAATAACAGTGTATCCGAGATACCTATTATATATAAGAGAAGTATTTGATAATTATATTTTTATATAGTATAATGGTGGTGGTGAGATTATGTTTAGTATTAAGAATAATGATAAATATGAACTTATTATTAAGAACTCTAAGTTTATTTCTTTGATATTTAGAGTATATAGTAAAGATGAAGTTAATGATATTTTATATAGTATAAAAAAAGAGTATCCTAATGCTACTCATTATTGTTATGGATATGTTATTGATAGTGATATTAGAGCTAATGATGATAATGAACCTTCAGGTACTGCTGGATATCCTATATTGAATCAAATTACTAGTAATTATTTAAATTATACTTTGATTGTGGTTATTAGGTATTTTGGTGGTATTAAACTAGGAGTGGGTCCTCTTACTAGAACTTATGCTAAAGTAGCTAGAGAAGTTATTAGAGATAATAATATTATTGAGTTAGAAAAGGGTTATGATATAGATATTATTTTTAATTATAATGATGTTAAAGATGTTGATTATATTCTTGGAAATTCTAGAATTATTAATAAGAGTTTTGATGAAAATATTACTTATAATGTTTATGTTAATAAGAGTGTTTTAGATAAATTATCTAAATATAATACTATTATTAATAAAGAAATATATATAGAAAAGGAATGAGTTTTAATTCATTCCTTTAATATCTTCCTAAACCTACTTTACTGAATACTTCTTCTAGTTTTTGTTTGGCTATTTTATTAGTTATTTCTTTTCCTCTATCTAGTATTTCATCTATTTCAGTACTATTTATTAATTCATTATACTTCGTTTGAATATTAGTTAGAACTTCTACAACTAAGTCGGCAACTTCTTTTTTTAAATTACCATAGTTATAGTCTTTAAAGTGTTCTTCAGCATCTTTTATACTTATTTCTTTAAGTGATGAATAAATAATAAGTAAATTTGATATTCCTGGTTTTGTTTCAGGGTTATAGTAGACTTTTGATTCACTATCTGTTACAGCACTCATTATTTTCTTTCTGATTGTTTTTTCATCATCTAATAGAAGGATTACTCCTTTATATGTTTCATCACTCTTACTCATCTTTTTAGTAGGATTTTGTAAATCCATTATTTTGGCTCCTACTTTAGGTATTAATGGTTCTGGTATTTTGAATGTTTCTCCGTAGTTTTTGTTAAATCTTTCGGCAATATTACGTGCAAGTTCTACATGTTGTTTTTGATCTATTCCTACTGGTACATAGTCAGCATCATATAATAATATATCTGAGGCCATTAAGATTGGATATGTAAATAGTCCTACAGTAACGTTTTCTCCTTTACTTGATTTATCTTTATACTGTGTCATACGAGAGGCTTCGCCCATGTAGGTGTTGCATTCTAATACCCAAGATAGATTAGCATGATATAGATTTTCTGATTGTAAATATATTATATTTTTGTCTGGGTCTACACCACAGGCTAAATATAAAGCTACATTTTTTCTTATTCTTTCTTTTAATAAATCGTGTTCTTGTCTTACTGTAATAGCATGCATATCTGGTACAAAAAGAAATGATTCATACTCTTCTTGTCTTTTAATAGTACCTTTTATACCACCAATATAACTACCTAAAGTTAATTCTCCGCTTGGTTTTAATCCTGTTAATATCCTTTTCATAAATACACCTTCTTCCCTCTAATTATATAATATTATATTATTTTTTTCAATATCTTTACATATTTTACTTATTTTGGTATACTTTTAAAGTGAGGTAGATATATGAAAACTTTTTTTACTTATTTTATATTATTTTTAATTTATTCTTTTGTTGGGTGGGCTATTGAAGTAGTTGTTACTTTTAATAAAGATAAAAAGTTTGTTAATAGAGGTTTTTTGTTAGGTCCTTATTGTCCTATATATGGATTTTCCTCTATTATTATGATTTTATATCTTAGTAGATATCGTAATAGTTTTATCACTGTATTTCTTTTAGCGGTTGTAGTTTGTTCAATAATGGAATATTTGGTTAGTTATCTTATGGAGAAGTTATTTAAGGCTAGATGGTGGGATTATAGTAATAGGAAATTTAATATTAATGGAAGAGTGTGTTTAGAGAATTCTATTTGGTTTGGTTTACTTGGTGCCCTTCTTATATATATAGTTAATCCTTTCTTATCTAGTGTTATTGCTATGATTAGTGATAAGGTATTAATAATATTGGGTAGTGCTTTACTTGTTATATTTATTACTGATTTAATTATATCTCTTAATGTTACTATTAGAATTAAGAATACTATTACTAAACTTGTTAAGAAAGATAGTACTGAAGACTTTAATCATAAGATAAAAGAGATTATTAATGGTAAGATTCTTAATCGTAGATTATTTAAGGCTTTTCCTAAGATTAAAATTAATGTTAAGGATAAGGTTATTGATTTTAAAAATAATATAAAAGAAAAAATAGAGAAAAAGTAAAAATCTCTATTTTTTTAGTTTTCTTTTTAACATATTTAATATTCTTCGGAAAAGATTTTTGGCATCATTACTAATTAAATATAATATTATCATGGTTATTAATGTTACTAAGATAAATACTATACCTAGTTTTATTATTGTACTTATAAAGCCGGTACTTATACTTACAAAGTATGATTCTACTGGTGTTAAGATTAATGATAATATAACAAATAATAGTATTGTTATGATAAAGTATTTTAATACGTCTATTAGTTTTACTTCTTTTAATATTTTCTTGGTAACTAGATTTGTTTTTAGTAATATATTTACTAAGAAAGCAATTGCAGTACCTAATAATATTCCATTTATTCCAAAGAAGTTTATTAGTATTATTGATAATACTAAGTTAGTTGTAGCACATATAAAGATGTGTTTTTTATTATCTTTAAATAGGCCATCGGCATTTATTAAGGCCACTAGGGGATAATACATGATATTTAGGAATAATGTTGAGGTAAATAGTACTACTGTTAAATAACTTAGTATGTAGTTTTCTTTTCCTACCCATACTGAGACAAAGCCTCTTATTCCTATCATAAATGTTATTGACATACTAAAGGCTATTAAGATAAATAGCATTAGGAATTCTTTGAATAATGAGTATACTCTATCATCTTCTTTTTTGGCAAAGACATTACCAAAAGAATATACACTTGATAGTTCTACTCTTGAGGCTACTTCATTTAAGAATCTTAATATATAGTTATATGTGGTATAGATGCTTACCATTACTGGGCCATTGAAGGCCATTAATAATAAGGCATCGACGTTATTTAATACTAGGTAGCCTATTTGTGTCCAAGCTAAATCTTTGGTCATTTTTACCATACTGGTATCTTTTCTAGCTATTTCATGAAGATATGGATATTTCTTTTTGACTACTATTCTGTTTATTATTTCTTCGAGTATCTTCATTATTAAGATTACGATGGCTATTGATTCTAGTGTTCTAAATTTTACTGTTACTACTACTATTAGGATGTCACATAGTATTTTTACGCCATTGAATACTAGGGAATATACATATTTTTCTTGGGCAGCACATAATACGGCTTGATATGTTTGACCTCTTCCAAAATATGATATTAGGTATGATGTTGAGATTATGAAGAAGCATATTAAAGCGGATGCTTTATAACCTTCTTCAAAGTGATAGAAGAGATATAATCCTAGTGTTACTAGGCATATTATTCCTAATATTACAAAGGCTATTATTCTAAATACTTTTCTTGCTCCGCCATATATGGCATTTATATTATCTTTATTTTTATCTGCGAATGGTTTATATAAACTATAGGTAACGGCTTCGGAGAAGCCCATTTGAGCTAAGAAGACATAAGATATTATTTGGTTTATGGTTTGATAATAGCCATTACCAACGTCTCCAATATAGTTTATTAAAACATCCATTTTTACTATACCTATTACGCCAATTATTAGGTATGGTAAAATATCACATATCATATTTAAAAATATTTTCTTAGTTCTCATATTTCACTTCCTATATATATGATACCACAAATTGGAATTTATATAAAGAGAAAGATTATATTTGACATATTTAAATATTTATTCTTTATTATTGCTTTCATACATTATAAGAGCAGAAAAACAGTATATTTGCTCTTCTCCATAGATACTACATGAACTATTAAACTTGATATCTATTATATCGATATTATTCTCTTTAATAAAGTTATTTATAGATTCTTCTAAATCTTTTTCATGTCCTTCATCTATTACTTTTACTTTCATGATATCACCAAAAAAAGTATATAACATTTGTTATACACTTTTTGTCATTTTTTAGCCTCTATTTACTTCATAATATATTTTATTTAAATCATTATTATCATCAGTATATTCTAGATATAATTTAAATTTAGTATTGGAAATATCATTTATAGTTTGAATATGTCCATTTAATACTATTTTATCTTTACTATTCTCTTGTAGTTCTTTGGGACTATCAAATATTCCTACTGATGGATATGCTTCTTCATTAACAAAGTTATGAATAAGTAATGCTTTTACATTATGCATATTTATTTTTGGAGTATCTATTACTAAGCTATAATCTGTTATTTCTTCATCTACTCTTTCAATATTAAAATATACATTAAAGTCAAGGGTTTCTTCACCATTAAATATATCTCTTTGTTCTAATTCATTTTTATATTCTAAGTAAGCTATTTTATTTTCTTCTTCTTTATTAGTACAACCTATTAATATAAATAATAGTGGTATTATTATTAATAGTTTTTTCATTTTATTTGTTCCTCTATTCTTAGAAGTCTATTATATTTTGATAGACGTTCTCCTCTTGACATTGAGCCTGTTTTTATTTGGCCTAGATTTAGTCCTACGGCAAAATCTGATATGTAGTTATCTTCTGTTTCACCGCTACGATGAGATATTATTGTTTTATAGTTATTTTCTCTTGCTAGTTTGATTGTTTCTAAGGTTTCGGTTACTGTACCTATTTGATTTAATTTTAATAAGATAGCATTTGCTATGCCTAGGTCTATACCTTTTTGTAATAGTTTTTTATTGGTTACGAATAGATCGTCTCCAACTAACTGAATATTTGATAGTCTATTTGTTAATAGTTTCCAGCCTTCAAAATCTTCTTCAGCCATACCATCCTCTATTGAGATTATATGATATTTATCTACTAATTTTTCATAATAACTAATTAATTCTTCTTTAGTGTATTCTTTTCCTTCAAGTAAGTATGTATCTTTTTCTTCATCATAGAACTCTGATGCTGCAACATCTAGAGCTATATTTATATCTTTACCTAGAGTATATCCTGATTTGGTTATAGCTTCTTCAATTAAGTCTAAAGCCTCTTCGGCATCCTCTATTAAAGGAGCAAAGCCACCTTCATCACCTACTCCACAAAGTAAATCTTTTTCTTTTAGGATATTCTTTAGGGTATTGAATATTTCTGATCCCATTCTTAGATTTTCTTTATATTCTTCTTTATTTGGTACTATCATGAATTCTTGGAAATCTAATTTGTTACTGGCATGAGCTCCACCATTTAGGATATTCATCATACATTTTGGCATACTATATTCTTTACCTAGATATTCATATAATTCTAAGCCTTTGTATTTAGCGGCAGCTTTTAAATTGGCTAGAGATACTCCTAGTATGGCATTAGCTCCTAGTACTGATTTATTATCTGTACCATCTAATTCTAACATAATATTATCTATTTCTTTTTGATTTAAACTATCTTTACCAATTAGACTTGGTTTTATAATATTATTTACATTAGATACTGCTTTTAATACTCCTTTTCCATGATATCTATTTTTATCGTTATCTCTTAATTCTAAGGCTTCATTTTTACCAGTAGAGGCTCCACTTGGTACTGATGCTACTCCGATTATTCCTGATTCTAGAGTTACTTCTACCTCTACTGTAGGATTCCCTCTTGAATCTAATATTTCTCTTGCGTATATATTTTTTATTTTGCTCATATTTTATCCTCCATAATTATTATAAAATATATGTCAAAAAAAGTAAAGAAAAAAAGAACACTTGGTTCTTAATAAGAGTCTACATTTATTTTAACTAATTTGTTATCTTTATTAAATGAAGCAGCTTGAACTATGGTTCTAATTGAATTTATTGTTTTACCGCTATAACCTATTACTTTAGGCATATCTTCACTAGATACCATTACTTCAATTAATACTGTGTTATCTTCATCTGATTCGAACTCTTTTACTGATACTGATTCGCTATCATTTACTAATCCTTTAATGATTAGTTCTGTTAAATTTACTAAATCGTTCATTATTTACCTTGCTTTTCTTCATGGAATTCTTTCATAATTCCTGCTTTACTAAATAAATTCTTTACTGTATCAGTAGGTATAGCTCCTTTTTTAAGCCATTCTTTTGCAGCTTCCTTATCTATATTAATTTCAGCTGGTGTAGTTAATGGATTATATGTACCTATTTTTTCTACGATTCTACCATCTCTTGGACTTCTTGAATCTGCAACTACTACACGATAAAATGGTGCTTTCTTTGCTCCCATTCTTGTTAGTCTTATTTTTACTGCCATCTTTATCCCTCGCTTTCATTTAGTATTTTAACACAAAAAAAATATACTGTCAACCTTTTTTTGTTACAGTATATTTTATGTTGTTAAATTAGCTTCTAGTACATCTCCGCTGATAGCTTCAAATCCTACTACTCCAGAATAATTTTTTGAATAATCTGCTGTTTGCATAGTATTTGTTTCTGTTATCCACATTACTAGATAATACTCTACATTAGTACTATTTATAGTGGTACTTATATTGTTTGAGCCTTTTTTGAAGTATACTTTTTGACTAGCAGTTAATGAAGGTGTTAAGACATCGGTTACAGCATTATAGTTAGTATCATATACTTGATATTTTAAATTACCTGTTGTATAAGTTGTACTACTTGTTTTTAAATAGCCATTTAATGTAAATGAACTGCCTGTATTACTTAAAGTTAATTTGTATAAAGAGCATACTTCATAGTTATTTTTATCATCTATACATTTATTAGTATTTTTTATTGAAGTTACTACTAGTGAATCTTTTAGTGGTACCATATTGGTAGATTTATGTACTGTAGTTAATGCTAGTTTTACATTAAAGTCTGTTGTTTTACCTGAAACATCAGTTGTATTTTCACTTGATGCTATAAGATAAGCAAATGTTGTACTCGTTGTTACTACTATTACAATGGCTAGAACCAAACATATTGAACTGAATAGTTTTTGTTTCATACTAGACACCTCCTAGATGGGAGATGTTATTACCACTATCTTCATAGCCTTCTACAGTAGCGGTTAATCTACCTCCTGTTACTGAACTAAATGTTATTACTGCAGAAAAACTACCACCAGCATCTATATCATTTTGATCTTCTTCTAAGTTTGTTAACCATATTATTAATTTAAACTTTCTTGAAGTGCTACTTAATTCTGTAGCTTCTCCTAATAAGAAATGTTCTCCTAAAGGTAAATCTTTTGTTTCTCCATTTGGTACACTTGTTTTACTTAAATATACATTATCGTTTTCATCTAATATCATATAACTTAGATTTTCTATTTTACTTACATTAAAATCTATTTTACCTATAACATCTTGACTTTTATTGAAGTTATATACTTCAAATTCATATAATGAACATGCTCCATTACCATAGTCATCTATACAATTTTGTTTATATGCTGTCATTATATCACTATCATTAGTAGGAATTAACTTATGTCCGGTACTAAGTGCGGATACACTAAGGCCTAATCTTACTTTTCCTGCCTCTACTGCTAGGGCATTCATTTTACTCATATTTCTTGTACTAAAATATGAGAATGTTGCTCCTATTAACAGTATAAGAGTACTGAATATTGTAGTAATTAGTAAAAAGATATTTACTTTATTTTGTTTTATATCTTGTTTCATATACCGACCATTCCTTACTATAAATATAATATCAAATATTTTGTTTTTTTTCAAGTAATTTATTTATTTTTTTCACTTTAATTCTTGGGTATTAAAGTGCTATTATTAGCCTAAAGTCTAATAATAGTGTATCTACATACCTATTATATATAAGCAGAATCTATATATTAAAAGAAAGATATTAGTTATACCTTTCTTAAATAAACTTTCACAATAGAGACCTTAGGCTCTATTGTGCCTCTTAAGACTATCTATAGGCTTAAGAGGATATATAATATTATTTATTAATATATTCTTTCATACCTTCTATATCATTTATATTAAACTTACTAGTAGTTTTATTTTTCATATCTTTTATTTCTATAGTACCTTCATTTACTTCGTTTTCTCCTAGTACTATGACATAAGGTACATTATTTTTATCAGCAGATTCAAATACTTTCTTTAATTTTCTATTATTCATTTCTATTAGTACTTTAATATCTTCTTTTCTTAAACTATTAGCTAGTTTTAATGATTCTATATTAGTATTCATAGGTACTATAAGTACATCATATAATGCTTCATTTACTTCTTCTTTTAATATTTCACATATTGGTACAATACCAAAAGATATTCCTACGGCAGGATATGTATTACCATCCTCTATAAAGTTGGTAATTATTTTATCATATCTTCCTCCTCCTCCAATAGCGGACATAATTCTTTGTTTCTTATCAAACACTTCAAATACTGTACCAGTATATATTTCTAATCCTCTAGCAAGATATGGAGTAAACTTACATTCTGTTATTTCTAGACTATTTAAGTAGTTAAATAATTCTTTTATTTCTTCTTTTCCTTCGGTAAATGTATTATTGGTAATGTCTAAATTATCTAACTCTTCAATAGTACATTTGAAGTAACTAAATAGTTTATCTAGTTTTTCATCTTCTATATCATAAGAAGATAATTCTTCTTTTACTCCTCTTTCTCCTATTTTGGCTAGTTTATCTACAGATAGTATTACTTTATTCTTAATATTTTCATCTATACCTGCCGCTAGGATGAAGCCTTCAAGTAACTTACGATTATTTACTTCTATATAGACATCTATTCCTAGTTTTTTGTAACATAGACTAGTCATTGATAACATTTCTGCCTCAATAAATGTTCCTTCTATACCACAGACATCAACATCACACTGATAGAACTCTCTTGCTCTACCTGTCTTTACTGGACCATCACGAAACACTTTTCCTACTTCGTATCTTTTTAATGGTAATGTTATATTTTTATTTACATTCATACTAATTACTTTGGAAAATGGTACTGTAAGATCATATCTTAGTCCTAGTTTTCTATCGCCTTGATCATTTAGAGTATATACTTCTTTTAGTATTTCACTACCACCAGCATACTTTGATGCTAATAGATCATAATAACATAATATGGTAGTATCAAGTGGCATATATCCAAACTTTTCAAAAGTACTAGTTAAGGTATTTACTACTCTTCTTTTTATTAGTTCTTCTTTAGGAAGACTGTCACTAGTTCCTTTTACATTCATCAACTTCATTTGTATCACCTTTATTCTTTAATCTTTACTTTATTTGTAAAATCCATTTCTAATAATTCTAATAAGTCATTTATTTTAATAAATTTACATTCTTTATTAGTATCAGAAAATTTTACTGGTATTCCACCTACTTCACTCCAGTATTCTAAGTTAGGCATAAAGTCATCTACAAGAATAGCTCCTTTGGGATTTACTATATCGCCTTTCTTAATTATTTTTGGAACAACATTTAACTTGATATCTGGGAGTACTGAAGTAAAGTATTTAAACTTTGCTCTTATTTCATTATCAGAATTAACATGAGTTAGTATTTCTACATCAAAATGTTTACTTAATTCTTTTATTTTTTCAATGGAATTATTTATTTCTCCAGCCTCTTCGATTAGAGTCTCCCATGACAAGTTTTTATAGAAGTCATCTATTTTATCTTCGGAAATACCTCTTTCTTTTATTATTTGATAGGTATAATTTATTGTATCTAGAATTACACCATCACAATCTAAATATAATTTTTGCATAATTGCCCCCCTTATTTTTTATTTTAAAGTGGTAGTTATTTGTTCTACTCCTGTATAGTACTCGGTAATAGTACTGTTTACTACTTTGATTACTGTAGGGTCTGCTACTTTTAATTCTGATATATCTGATACTACTCCTGATGGATCACCAACTATATTGGCGTTAAATGCATCATGTAGGTCTACTTTGTATACCTTTGTAGTAAGACTATTAATAGTACTTGTTACATCACTATTTTCGTTAGTAGTGTCGTAGTAGTAGACATAGTATTCTTCTTCAGATTGTCTTAATGAATCTACTCCTAGTATCTTATTTGATATAGTACTTACATTATCAGTAGTAGTATCTTTCTTATCAAACCACTTTATATCTTTAGTAATAAATATTCCTGTTAGTATATAAAGTATTACAAAAAATACTAATAAAACTACTATTATTGTAATGAACTGTTTCATAGTCATTGGCTTTTCTTTACTTAATTTTTGTATATCTCTAACATTTTTTCCATTTCTTTTTGCTTCTTTTCTTCTTAATTCTCTTCCCATAATTACACATCCTTCTAATTAATTATAATATATATTTTTAACTTTGTAAATTAATAAAAGACATTCTTTAGATATAATCCTTCTGGATTTGCTGTTTTACCAGCAGCTTTCCTATCTTCTTTTCTTAATATATCTATTACTTCTTCACTCTTTATTTTACCTTCACCAACCGCTATTAGGGTGCCAACAATATTTCTTACCATATATCTTAAAAAGCCCGTTCCGACGAATGAGAGAGTTATTTTATTTATGTCTTTGCTATCTCTAATTATATTTGTTTGCGATATTGTTCTTACATAGTCATCTTTTTCTTCATCTGTTTTAGTAAATGATTTGAAGTTATGTTCTCCTTCAAGGTACTTCATAGCTCTTTCCATTTCGATAACATCTAATTTTTTATTATGCTGATAGACATAGTTTCTTTCTAATGGATTATATTCACCCATATTTAGTTTGTAGATGTATTCTTTACCTATCGCAGAAAACCTGGCATGAAAGTCCTCTGGTACTTCTTTAACGTCTTTTACATAAATATCATTTGGTAAAAGACTATTTAAACCTCTTATTAGTTTATCAGGAGTTATTTTTGTTTCTAAATCAAAGTGAACCTTCTGGTTTAGTGCATGTACTCCAGCATCAGTTCTTCCTGAAGCATGAACATCTACTTTCTTACCTCCATTTATTTCTTTTAATGCTTTTTCTAGTTCTGACTGAACTGTTCTTTCTTTGGGCTGTTTTTGATAGCCAGAAAAATCTGTCCCATCATAACTAATTGTAATTAAATATCTCATAATACTTTTCTCCTTAATAAATTTATTATATTATTTATTTGCTATTTATAAGTATGTTTTTTGTTTCTTTTTCTAATTCTTTTAGACTTTTATCTGGTGCCGGTAAATCTTCAGGCATAGTACCTCCATTTTTAGCTATTACCTCTCTAATGTTTTTACCAATATTATAGTGAGTTTTATTTGCTTCAGATTCGCCCTCTATATTATCTTTTTTTAATTTTGCTTCAGTTTGGGTAATTCTAAAAAGATTGGCTGCAAGTTCCTCACTACCCATATTATCTAGAATATCTTCACGATATCTTAATTTCTTTCTTTTAGCAATATCATTTGCTGTTTCTCCATTATATAATCCTTTATAACCAGCATTATGAAATTTATCAAAGTTCTTTACGCCGGCTTTTTTAGCAGTTTGATTTAGTGAATAGTTACCTTTTTTAGTTAGATTTCTCTGATAGAATCTTTTTTCATCTTCAGTTAAACTAGAGTAATCTCTTTCAGTAAGTTCCATTTTTCTTGTCTGCACAGCAAAATAGGTTTGAGCAAGAGCAACACTTTTCTTCCTACTATCACCATTTTGTGCTATCAAGTAGCAAGCATATCTAGATAACTTGTAATCAGGAACTTCTCTTTTTGTACTAGAACCTATTTCAACCATTTTGGCGGCTTCGCCAAAATGGTCTAAAGCCTTATAACCACCCCACTCACAAGCAATTTTTGCTTTATCAATTACACCTTCGAATTTTCTCCATTCGGTATATTGTAATGCTTCTTGTAACTCTCTTGCTTCCCAGTATTCATTTCCATATTCATCAATGTGTTTAATACTTTCGAATGTAATATTATTAATTTCTAAATTATTCATTTTATCTTTCCCCCTTTTAATTAATTTGGTTTTATATTTTTATGTTAGCAAATTTCAGATAGTGTACGATTTTCCTGAAATTAGGAAAATCATATAAAGTACTATATTTATTGCTTTTATAGAGTATCATTGCTAACTTTATTACTTTGTAATTTTTAATAACAGATTATTATAATTAATATTAATATATTTAGTATTAGTAATAGACTATTTATTTTAGTCCATTTATTAGTACGATAGTTAGTTCTTGATTTGCCATAATTATATAATCTTATATCCATTATATCTGCGGATTCTTCGGCTCTTTTTATTGATAGAGAAAACATTGGCATTAGAATACCACTGATGCTTATTATTTTTTCTTTAATATTTTTAGTATCAAAATTTATTCCTCTTAGTTTTTGAGCCTTTATTATTCTACTTGCTTCTTCGGTTAATGTAGGAATATATCTTATTGATAAAGTTATTATCATGGCTATATCTCCTACTGGAATTAATTTGTTAAATGGCCTTAATAACTTTTCTATACCGAAGGTTAGTTCTGTAATACTAGTGGTATATGTTAGTATAGAGGAATATAAGACAATAAATATTAATTTAAATATATCGAATATTATTCTATTTATACTTGTAAAAAAGATTAAATCTATAGTAAATATAAATATTAGAAATATTTTTATACCATAAATATTTTTTAGGTATACTTTTATATCTATATCACTATATAACATGGTTAATAATAGATACATACTAAGTAAAGTTATGTCTATATAACTATCTATAAAGAAGATACTTATTATCATTATTATTAATGATATTATTTTAAATACTGGATTTAACTTATGAACTACTGATGATTTATTTATATATCTACCTATGGTAATATTATTTAACATTACGATATATATCTTTCATTAATTCTTTTACATCAAAAGTTAGTTCTAAGTTAATATTTTTCTTTTTCTTTACAGCATTTATAAAATCTATTATTTTAGGTATTTCTACCTTACTAGTTTTAATCTTACTAATATTATTTAATAATTCTTTCTTTACTCCTGAACTTATTATTTTATCATTTTTTAGTATTAGATAGTTATCTGTTACTTTTATAGTAAATTCTATATCGCTTGTTAATAATATTATTGTTTTATTATATCTAGTTTTTATTTTCTTTAATAATTTTATTAGATATTCTTTATTTCTACTATCAAGGTTACTTGTTGGATTATCAATAATAATTAATTTGGGATTTAGTGATAATACTATTCCTAGGGCTAGACTTTCTTTTTCACCGCTTGATAATTCAAATGGACTTTTATCTAAATATTCTTTTGGTAGATTAACCATTTTTAGTGAGTCTTCAATTCTTTTGTTTATAGTACTTACTTTATAATTATATTTTTTTAAACCAAACTCTAATTCTTCTCTTACTGTATTAAAAATAAACGCTTCTTCAGGATTATTAAATACTACCCCAATATTTCTTCCTTTATAGGTATTAGTTATTTTACCATTATAATCTTTTTCAAGATTACTTATTAGATAAGTAAAGTATGATAGACTTTCTCCCGATACTATGGTAGTTATTTTACCATCTTCAAAATCATAGTTAAACTTTTTTAAATTACTTTTATATGTTACATTATTGAAACTTAAGGCCATAATTTATTCATTACCTCGTTTTCACTAAAATATACTTTATCTAATAAATCATATAGTATTAGATTTTGTGATAGTTTTACTACAAATGGTAGTTCAAAACCCTTTCTTTCTAAATAATCATTTTTATAGATTTCTTCTTTTGTTTCATCTTTGATTATTTTACCATTTTCTAATACAATAATTCTATCAGAAAATAGTGTTTCTTCAAGATTATGGGTAATTAGTATTATAGTAAGCTTTTCTTCTTTTTGATATTCTTTAAGTAATTTAAAAACTAATTTTTTATCGGTGTCTGTTAGTTTGTTTATTGTTTCATCAAGTAATAATATTTTAGGACTATGAATTAGACTTGAGGCAATGGCTACTTTTGTTTTTTCACTTTCAGTTAAGAGACTTGGCTCCTTATCTAGAATATTCTCTAGTTTGAACTTTTTGGATATTATATCTATTAAAGTAGTCATTTCATCATAAAAATAACCTAAGTTTTCCAGTGAAAATACTAAGTCATCTCTTACTGTTTCTCCAATAAAATGGGTTTCACTATTTGCAAAGCAAACAGAAAATATTCTTCTTATTTTTTTAATGAATTGTTCATTTAATAAATAACCATCTATGGTAATATAGCCTTCGGCTTTATATAGTCCTATTAGTATTTTGGCTAAAGTACTTTTGCCGGAACCATTCATACCTATGATTGAGACAAAAGAAGACTCTTCTATTTCTAGATTAAAATCTTTGAATAGATAATTGTCTTCAAATTTAAATGACATATTATTTACTTTGATGATTTGTCTTTTCATACCTAACACCCTCGATATATATTATATATTAATTATGCTTAAAAAACAAGGAAATATAAAGAAAAAAGCATCTTAAAATTAAGATAACTTACTATTTTACTTTTTTTAGTTTTTTATGTACTTCTTTAACTTCACTGTAACTAAAATCATCTAAAGTATTAACATTTAGTTCTTCAGAATATATTTTATCAAAGTTTAATTCTTCGACAGCAATTTTACCTTCAGGAGTTTGTAATTCTTCATACATATCAAGAAATAAGTTTGATTTTTTTACTTCTTTAATTATTGCTTTTTCTTTTAGTATTCTATTAGTTAAATATATTGTACCAAATATTGTACCTATTGTTAGGTAGGCTTTCATAGTACCAAACTTAATACGATTAGCTATATATGAACCCACTAGTGTAGTTAATACTGCAGTATCAAAACTTTTTTGTAAAGTATATGGTCTTAGATTTACACTTTCATTTCTTTCTTGTAATTGTTGTAACATTATTTTTTTAATTTCTTCTCTTTGTTCTTCAGTAAAATTGGGAATAGATACTTTTCTATTGTTTAAATAATATACTGCCATATCATTTCCTATAACGATGTATCTTTCTATAACATCTTTTAAATCTTCTGGTCCAGTGTAAAACTTCATGGTATCACCTCTTTGATAGTAATTACTATAACATGGATAGAGATTTTTTTCAAGGAAATTGTGTAAAATTATCTTTTAACTATAAAGTTTTATAGACTTTCTTATAGTAATTTGATAAAATGTAATTAAGAGGTGGAACATGAAAAATAAAACTATTACCAAAGTTATACGCGTAGATAATGAAACTAAAAAATTAATGGCTGACTTTTATAAAGACATGAAAAGAGATAAGACTCCTCCTTATGCTATATTTCAAGCTGATACTGGTGATACAATAGTTACTTTATATGAATCTGGTAAGGCAATGTTTCAAGGAGTATCAGCAGATATTGAGGCTGGTATGTGGGAAAGTATTGGTAAAGATAAAGAGAATATTGATTACTTTATAGATAGGGAAGAAGTTAAAGAAAAAAAAGAAGAAACTACTATACCAATAGATATTTCTTCAGTTGGTTCTGATGAAGTTGGTACTGGTGATTATTATGGACCTATCGTAGTAACTGCATCATATGTAAATAAAGATGATATCCCTTTCTTGACTGAACTCGGAGTTAAAGATTCTAAAAAATTATCTGATGAACAAATACTAAAAATAGTTCCTAAAATTATTAAGAAAATTAAATATAAAACTATTATGTTATCTAATAAAGAATATAATAAGAATTATGGTAAAGATATGAATATGAATAAGATAAAGGCTGTACTTCATAATAAAGTATTAACTGAGATGGTTAAAGATAATGAATATGATTATATTGTTGTAGATCAGTTTGAACCCGAGTCATCTTATTATAAGCATTTATCTGAAGTACCTAGTCCTTTGAAGGGAATTACTTTTATTACTAAGGCTGAAGATAAGTGTTTATCTGTCGCTTGTTCCTCATTAATAAGTAGATATATCTTTGTTAAGGAAATTGATAAACTTGGTGATAAGTATGGTATCTTCTTACCTAAGGGAGCCAATTATTATGTGGAAGATGTTGGTATTAAATTAGTAGAAAAATATGGGATAAATGTTTTAAAAGAAGTGGCTAAATTAAATTTTAGTAATACTGATAGAATATTAAAAGAAGTAAGAAAATAATCTTGCTTCTTTTTATAATAAATAGACTATATTAATCTTTATAATATGTTTGATTTTTATTAGTTGGGTTATCTGGATATGTCATTTTTATTAAATTATTTTCAATAGCGGGAACTAGATAGTTTTCTCTAAATGAAACTCTAGATTTCATATCTACTAATTTCATTAACTCATTGGTACTATATTTAATTCCAGGCTCCATTGTATCAAGTAATTTTTTTATATATGGACTTATATGATTAATTTGATTATTTACTCCAACAATTAAAGTATCTAGTTCTTCATCAATCATTTTTAACATAAATTCTATAAATTCAGTTGAATTACCATTTGCATTACAATTAGCAATTACTCTATAGTATTCATCTTGATATTTTTTTATTGCACTTTCTATTGGAACATATTCAAATATATCTTCATATTCAGATAAGATAACATTCTGCCACAATCTAGCTGTTCTTCCATTGCCATCACCAAATGGATGTATAAAGACAAATTCATAATGGAATACTGAAGATAATATTAATGGATGTATTTCGTTCTTTTTTTCTTTCATCCAATTGAACAGTTGCTCCATAAGTTCTTCTACTTGATTTGCTGGTGGACAAATATGTATGCAATTGCCATTCTCATCAAAGACTCCTTCGCCAGTACTTCTAAACTTTCCGGATTCCTCTGTAGTTAAATATGTCATAATGCCGTGTATTTCTTTTAAATCTTTTATACTATATGGATTTACTTCTTTAATTTTTAAATAAGCATTATAAGCGTTTTTTACTTCTTGTATTTCTTTTTCTGGTCCAATTACCAATTTACCATCAATAACATCTTTAACTTGACTAAGTGATAAAGAGTTTGCCTCTATTGCAAGTGATGAATGAATAGATTTTATTCTGTTATTTCTTCTTAAGACTGGCATTTTATTTAAATCTTTATAGTTTTCAAGTCCACCAATTTTCTTCATAATTGAAGAAACTCTTTCTAGCATAATATTAGTTATTTCAAATGGTGGTATATAATTTTGCATTTAAATCACCTCATTTTTTTCTACTAATATTATACTATATATATTAATTATAGTCAATCTACTTGTATGCTTTCTTGTATGTTTTCTTGTATGTTTTAGTCATAGACAAACTTACCTAATACTTTAAATACACTCTCTATGCCTTTTTTTAGAACATCATTTACTTTAGTGGATACCTTGTTGGTACCTCTGGTTAATTTTGTTGTGTAGTCAGTACTGGTATTAACTACATAATCTTCAATACTAACATCCCTACCTTCACTTACATCTTTTTCAAACTTCTCCATCGATTCTTTAGTTAAAACTGTTTTATTACGAAGATTATATTCATAATAACCACTTTTTTCTATTACATAAGCTATGATAAAGCTTAAGAATAATACTATGAATACTATTTTTAATATTTTTTTCTTATCCATTATTATCACCTTTTATATAGTAATATAATATGTTAGATATTGCTTCAGTAGTATTAAGTACTTCATCTATATTGTTATCTACTCCTCCTACTTCAATTAAAATACTATTAGGACTGATATCTTGGTTATATATACCGTCTACTCCAGGGCCTTCTTTTTTATAGATACCTCTAGATAAACCTTTATAATATTTATTGAATAAATTATTTAAGTCTTCGCTTAATTTTAGATTATCTTTATAATTATCATGTTCTAATCCTATGACAAAGAGTATTCTAGCATAATCTTTACCATTTATGTTTACACTAGTTACATTTTTATTTACTGAGTCTCTATGAATATCAATAAAATATTTTAGAGTATTATATTTATTCTTTTTATCTAAGATAAATATTCGTGAGGCTTTATATGAACTAGCATGATTCCAATTATTTATACTTAAGAATTCTGATAAGTTGGAGTCTTCAACAATTGTAGATAGTCCTTTACTATTTAGTTTTTCTTTTAATAAATAAGAGGCCATTAATACATTAGGAGTTATTCCATAAATATCTAAGTTTGAACTATTATAATTTTCTAACTGATGTGAATTATAAATATATATAATAGGACTATCTATATCTACAGGATTTGGATCTTCAATATAAGAACTTATCTTTTTTAATTCTTCCAGATTACTATAGTCATCGTTATGTTCATAATCTTTGCTAGAGGATGTTATACTCCTATCAAGGATGGAACTGGGATTAGTAAAGTCTATACTAAACAAAAACTTAGTACTGTTATTAACGATATTTATTAGTTTGTAATCTCCAATTAGATGAGAATTACCTCCTTTTAAGAGAAATTTAATAAATTCTTTATTATTTATGTTATTACTATTTTTTAAAGAATAATAAAAAGTTATGGAAAAGATTATATATATTACTATGATATAGATAAATGATAGTTTAATTTTTTTCTTTACTATTTTTTTTAATTTCATTTTACCATTCATAATATCATCACCTAGTAATAATATATAACATTAGGTAATAGTTTTATGTCGAAAAAAAAGTAGGTTACCCTACTTATTGTAAATCTATTCTAAAATTTTTTAGTTCATCAATAAATTCGTCTGTTTCTTCATCATCAGTAATATTATATATTTTATCTTTTACTTTTAATAATTCATCATAACTTATTATCGCTTCTTCTTCTTGCTTTCTTTCATAGTCAGTTAGTTCTATATTAGATGGCTTTATTTCTTCTTCCATTCTTTCGACAATATCTGAAGCAAACTTCATATTATCATTTACTTCATAAGCATCTTCCATTGTTTCAAGTGGAGATAAAGCATCTTCATGTAAATCTATACCTGTAAGAATATCTTCATTTGTATGATAATCTTCTTTTGGTAATTCTTCTCTACTTGATAATTCTCTATCAATATGAATTGGTGATGTTTGGACTCTTTTTTCTCTTAAAACATTCTTTGTATATAAACCATTATTATTAGTATTTACTGGTATTTTTTCTTCTTTAATTTCTTCTTTTACTTCTTCTACTTTTTCTAATTCTTTTGGTTCAATTATTTCTTGTTTTGGTAATTCTTTTACTATTTCTTTAGGTTCTTCCTTTGCTTCACTTAATATTAATGGAGTATCTTCATGAGTATCATTTAATTCTTCCTTAATATTATTTTCTTTTAGATATTTAGATAGTTTTCTATTTTTTAGTAGAAGTATCACAAGTAGAAAAATAACAAATACAAAAAGAAATACTACTATCCAAAAGAAAAATAAACCATTACTTGATAAGTTATTATAAAAATCATTAAATGAATTTATCATTATATTCACCTCTTACTGCGATAAAGTTAAATACTGCGCCAGCATATATGGCAGCAGTTTCCACTCTAAATATTAGGTCTCCAAAAGATACTGGGTTATAATTATTTTCTAATAAATATGTTTCTTCTTTAGGGCTTATTCCGCCTTCTGGACCTATTACCATTATAATTTTAGCACAATCTTTTATGCTTTGTAAATAGTAATTTAGTAATTTATCTTTTTCTTTTGTAGATGCTACTAATTTGATATCATAATCTAGATTTACTAAATCTTTAATACTCATAATATCAGTTATTTCTGGGATATCTGTTCTTTTAGATTGCTCACTAGCCTCCTTGCAGATCATTTGCCATCTTACTTTTTTCTTACTAAATCTTTCTTTATCTAACTTAACAATACTTCTTTCCATATCGACTGGAATTATTCTTGATACGCCTAGTTCAGTTAGTTTTTGAAGAATTAAATCTATTTTTTGTTCTTTTACTAAACCTATAGCTATTGTTAATTCTATATTTAGCTTATTTTCTTTACTAATAGTATCCTCTACTGAAAGAGTTAATGGATCTAGATTATCTATATTACATATATATAATACTTTATCATATACTACTTCTATTTTATCGTTTATATTCATTCGCATAACATTCTTAATATGATGAATATCTGACTCTTCAAGTATTAAGTTATTTTGTTCTCTTCTTTTGGCGAAATATCTTTGCATATATACCACTCTCTTCTAGATTTATTTTCTTTTTTCTTATTATATAATACATTGGAACTATTATAAAGGCTCCTAGTACATCTACGATTACATGTTGTTTTATGAATACTGTTGATAACATTATTAATACTGATGTTATTGTTATTAATATTTTGTATTCTTTTTTTATTTCTTTGACATCTAATGTTGATATTATAAATAATATGGCTAAGGCACAGTGTGCTGAAGGAAATAGATTTACTGGAGTATCTACTTTGTATATAATATTTATTATCCATGTTGAAATACTGTCTACTGCTAGTGGTTCTCTAGTCATAGTGGTTGGTAATAGTATAAATATTATTCCTTCAAATAATGCGTATATTAGACATGTTACTATGTATCTATCAAATACTTTTTTGTTATATTTTAATATTAGTAATGGTATTAAGAATAGTAATAAATACCACAAGACATAGAATATTACAAAGGCTGGTATAAATGGTATCATATTATCAAAATAGTTATTTAGATGCATTGGTGTACCTTGAAATAGTTTGGTTATACTATATACTGATGTTTGAAATAAAAAACTAAATATTAATATTATTATTCTATTTTTATTTTCTTTAATATACTTCTTCATATTCACACCTCATACTACATTATATTGCCTTTAGATAATTATATCATACAAAAGTAAAAAGAGATAGTAATTTATCTCTTTATATTATTTATTATCTTTTTTCTTTTTTAAATACATTACTGCACATATTATTATTCCAAGTATTGCTACTACGCCAATAACAATATAAGTAACTATATTATCTCATGTTTTAGGATTGTTAACTTCATTATTTGTTTGTACTCTAAATATATATATCTATGGCTTATATATAATAGACTTTATTTTGAGACTAAAATTAGGCTCAAAATAACGCCCTAAGACCTTAGGCTTAGAGCGCATATATATTATTTTTTTAACATCTTATTAAATTTAGTAAACTTACTATCATCATCTAGTGTTGTTTCAGATAATTCTTTAAATAAATCTTTTTGTTTTTTAGTTAATTTACTTGGCATAACGACATCTACTATTACATACATATCGCCTTTTTTATTATTAATATCACTATCTATTCCTTTTCCTTTTAATCTTAATTTACTACCATTTTTAGTACCATCAGGAATAGTTATAATAGCATTTCCATAGATTGTAGGTATCTCTTTCTTGCAGCCTAATACTGCTTCAGTAATAGTAAGAGGTACAGTAATATAAATATCATTCTCATCTCTAGTATAGAAATCATCTTCTTTAACACTAAATTCAATATATAAATCTCCTGGTTCTCCTCCATTAGTACCTGCTTCTCCTTTACCAGCAAGTCTTATTCTATTGCCGGTATTTATTCCTTTAGGAATAGTAATGGTTAGAGTTTTAACTTTTCTTTCTTTACCAGTACCATGACAATTAGTACAAATCTTATCAAATGTTGAACCAGTTCCATGACATGTTGGACAAGAGGTTTTTGATAGAAATGAACCAAATATAGTACTTTGCTGTCTTGTTACAGTTCCAGATCCTTTACAATCAGGACAAGTATGCATATTAAAGCCACCCTGTCCATGACACTCAGAGCATTCATCTTCAGTATCTACTTTTATATCTCTCTTAGCACCATTAACAGCCTCTTCAAAAGTAATACTCATACGATATAGTAAGTCGCTACCATCTTCTCTTCTAGAACTTGTTCTTGTACCAGATGAAGATGAACCAAAACCAAAGTTTTTAAATAAATCTCCAAAGATATCTTCCATTCCTCCAAAGTCAAAGCCATCAAATCCAGAGAAACCACCTTGAGAGTTAGTAAATGCTGCATGACCATACTGATCATATTGTTTTCTCTTTGTCTCATCTGATAATACAGCATAGGCTTCTTGACATTCTTTAAACTTTTCTGCAGCATTTTCTTCTTTTGATACATCGGGATGGTATTTTTTAGCTAGTTTTCTGAAGGCAGATTTTATTTCATCTTGAGACGCTGTTTTGGGTACTCCTAGTACCTCGTAGTAATCTTTTTTATTCATACATTTCCTCCAAACATAAGTATAAAGTTCTAGCTAGAAAACTAGAACTTTAACTTTTTATTTAAATTATTTCTCTTCGTACTCAGCATCTACTACTGTGTCGTCTTTGTCTTCTTTCTTTTCTTCTTTAGTTTCAGTCTTAGCACTTTCTGCACTTTGATTATTTTTAGCAGCTTCTTCATAAACTTTTGTAGCAAGAGCATTAGCCTTCTCTAATAGTTTATCTTTAGCTTTATTAATCTTTTCAACATCTTCTGTTTCAATAGCCTTCTTAGTTTCTTCCATTAAGTCTTCAGCTTCTTTCTTATCAGAATCAGTTACTTTTTCTCCTAAATCTTTAAGAGCCTTTTCAGTCATGAATACTACTTGTTCAGCATCATTCTTAGCATCTGCTACTTCTTTCTTCTTGTTATCAGCTTCTTTATTTTTTTCTGCTTCTTTCATCATCTTATCGATTTCTTCATCACTTAATGTATTAGTAGCAGTAATTGTAATTGATTGTTCTTTTCCAGTACCCAAGTCTTTTGCTTTGACATTTACGATACCATTAGCATCTATATCAAATGTTACTTCGATTTGTGGTACTCCTCTTGGAGCAGGTGGAATGTTAGTTAATTGGAAGTTACCAAGGGTCTTGTTATCGTTAGCCATTGGTCTTTCACCTTGTAATACATGGATATCAACAGCAGGTTGATTATCAGCAGCTGTACTAAATACTTGACTCTTACTTGTAGGTATTGTAGTATTTCTAGGTATTAATACAGTCATTACTCCTCCTAGTGTTTCAATACCAAGTGATAATGGCGTTACATCTAGAAGTACGATATCATTAACGTCCCCTGTTAATACTCCACCTTGAATAGCAGCACCCATAGCTACTACTTCATCTGGGTTAACTTCTTTAGATGGTTCTTTACCTAATTCTTTCTTAACTAGTTCTTGAACACAAGGTATTCTTGTTGAACCTCCTACTAGTAATACTTTATCAATATCCTTAGATGTTAATTTAGCATCTTTTAATGCTTTTCTTACTGGTTCAGTAGTTGATTCTACTAAATCTCTAATTAAATCTTCAAATTTAGCTTTAGTTAAAGTTAAGTTTAAATGAAGTGGTCCATCTGTTCCTTGAGATATAAATGGTAATGATATTTCAGTAGAAGTCATACCGCTAAGATCTTTCTTAGCCTTTTCAGCAGCATCTCTAACTCTTTGCATAGCCATTTTATCTTTAGTTAAATCAACGCCTGTTTCTTTCTTGAATTCATCAGTCATCCATTCCATTACTCTTTCATCAAAGTCATCTCCACCTAAATGATTGTTACCACTTGTAGATTTAACTTCAAATACACCATCGCCAAGTTCTAGAATAGATACATCGAATGTACCACCACCTAAGTCGTATACTAAGATAGTTTGTGCTTTTTCTTGTTTATCTAGTCCATAAGCAAGAGCAGCTGCTGTTGGTTCATTAATTATTCTTTCTACTTCTAGTCCAGCAATTTTACCAGCATTCTTAGTAGCTTGTCTTTGACTATCGTTAAAGTATGCAGGTACTGTAATTACAGCTTTTGTTACTGGTTCTCCTAAGTAAGCTTCAGCAGTTTTCTTAAGATCTCCTAGTATCATTGCGGATATCTCTTCTGGAGTATATTCTTTTCCATTAGCGGATACTTTTTCACTAGTACCCATTTTTCTTTTTATTGAAGAAATAGTATCTTTATTGGTTACCATTTGGTTTTTAGCCTTTTGTCCAACAATTATTTCTCCATTTTTGAATGCTACTACTGATGGAGTAGTTCTCATTCCTTCGGGATTAGTTATTACTTTAGCTTCTCCCCCTTCATATACAGATACACAACTATTTGTTGTACCTAAGTCAATTCCTATAATTTTACTCATATTTATCAATCTCCTTTATATATTTATTAGTCTTCATCAAATTCATGAATGACTTTCATTTTTTTATCTTTATTTTTATTATTTGTGGTATTATGCATATTTCTAATAGTTCTATTTATCTTTATACTTCTATAGATATAGTATCCTAGTATTAATAATATTAGTACTGGGAATATCCATACGATAAATCTTATTCCAAGTATTAAAACTGCTAAGAATATTAGAATATAAATAATATCTCTTATGGTACTTTTACTCATTTACTTTTACCATAGCGGTTCTAAGTACTTTATCTTTGTACATATAACCTTTTTGTAATACTTCAAGAATTATACCTGACTCTTTAGATTCATCTTTACCTGTAGTAACAGCTTGATGGTATGTAGGATCAAACTCTTTACCTAAACAGTCCATCTCTTTTACTTCAAACTTAGTAAGTAAGTCTTTTATTTGCTTATACATAAGTTTAAAGCCTTGTAAGAACTTAGATACTTCGTCTTCTAGATTATTATCATCCATATTTATAGCTCTTTCGAAGTTATCTAATATTGGTAAAAATCCTTTTAGTATATCTTCTTCAGCATACTTAATTATTCTAGATGTTTCTTCATCTTTTCTTCTTTTGTAGTTAATTAATTCTGCTTGACTACGAAGAAGAGCCTCCTCTAAGTCTTTTATTCTTTTACTTAGAAGTTCTCTTTCATCATTAATGTTTGATTCTTCTGTGCAAGAACATTCTTCTTCATTGCACTTACAAGATTCTTCACACTTGCAAGTTTCCTCACATTTGTGTTCTTCGTTGCAGTGGCAATCTTCTTTATGTTCGTGTTTCTTTTTCTTTTTATTTTCCATAATCTCCTCCTAGGTTATTCTTTATATAATCAAGAAGAGTTACAACTCGATCATATTCCATTCTCTTAGGGCCAATTATTGCTATTGTTCCTTCTTCACCATTGATATTATATTTTGTTTTTATTACTGAAACATCATCAGTTAATTCTGTTTCACTGCCAACATAAATATTAATACCATTATCTTCTTCTTTCATTTTAGAAATGCTATCTATGTCTTCAAATTTACTAAGTATTTCCTTTACTTTATCGATACTAGAGAATTCTGGCTGTTTTAACATATTTGTTCTTCCGCCAAAATAGGCTTCACTAGTTTTCTCAGTAGTAAATTCATGAAAGGCATCATAGAAGGTATTATATAAAACTTCATATTGTTTTACATAATCTTTTATTATTGGTTTTACTTCATATTCTAGTTTTTCACTTACTTCATTTATTGGTGTACCTATGACTAATTTATTTATTAGCTCAACAGTCTTTTTTACATCACCAGTAGATACATCATTTGGTAAGTATAATATCTTATGTTGTACTATACCTTTATCAGTAATAACTATTGATAATATTTTATTATCCTCAAGTGGTACTATCTCTACTTTCTTTAATCTATTCTCTTTAGAAGAATTACCAAGTACTACTGCTGTATAATTTGTTATTTCACTAACTATTTCGATACTCTTTTTAATAGTATCATTTAAATCTAGTGAATGATTGTGAAATATTGTTTGTAGTTTAAGCATATCTTCACCAGTCATATTTTTAGGTTTCATTAAATGATCTACATAATACTTATAGCCTTCTTCACTTGGTATTCTACCTGAAGCAAAGTGATTCTTTTCAAGTAAATGTAATTCTTCTAGTTTAGCCATTTCGTTTCTAATGGTAGCACTAGAACATTTTAATTTTTTACAGATATGATTAGAACTTACTGGTTTAGCAGTTTTTATATATTCTTCTGCGATTATTTTCAGCATTTCTTTTTGTCTATCCGTGATCATATTATATCACTTCCTTTATTAGCAGTCCTTCTTTTCTACTGCTAATATAATTATATTACTATTTGTTAGCAATGTCAACATAAAATTGCTAATTTTTTTATTTTTTTCACTATAAGCCTTGTCTCAAGTCTTATTAGTGTTGTTATTAGCCTTAGGTCTAATAACAATATGCCTATTCTTATATTATATATAAGTGAGTTATTTATACATAAAGTTATATTAATATTTATATTTTAATAAGAATATATTTTAGTATGAAAAAAAACATTTTATTTATAATATCTTTATTTATATTTTTCACTTTATTAATTACCTACTTCATTATTAGTATTAATAATAGTAGAGTTAAATTTGTTAATGAGAAAGATAATGAATTGGAAATTAGTATTAAGTATCCTAGTTTTAAGTATAGAAAACTTAATAAAAGAATTAAATATATTATTAATAAATATAGTAGAGAAATTAAGAATACTTCCTTTGATGATAATTATCATATTTATACATTATATATAGATTATAAAGAATATAAATATAAAGATTATATATCACTTGTATTTTATAGTGAACTTTTTCTTGGAGGAGCCCATCCTAATCATTATATTGATACTGTTATTTATAATACTAAAAATAATTCTTTTATTAATATAAATGATTTAATTAATATAGATAAAAATATATTAATTAAATTATCTAATATATCTAGAGAAGAATTATTAAGAAACAAAGTACTTAGTAATAGTGATGTTAAAGAAATGTTAATGGATGGCACTAGTCCTAAGACTGATAACTTCAAAAAAATTGCTTTAACTGATGAAGGTATCATTATCTTCTTTGAAAGATATCAAATAGCACCATATTATTTTGGTGATTACAATATATTAATACCTTATAGTAAATTAAATTTAAATATATAAGAAAGGTAGAATCTAAATGAAAAAGAAAGCACTATTATTTATTCATGGCTTTGCTGGTGGTACTTATGATTATGGTGAATTAATTAATGACTTAGAACTAAATGGTTTATTTGATATATTTAGTTATACAATGAAAGGTCATGGTAATTTAGTTATTAATAAAGTTACTAAAGATGACTGGATAAAAGATGCAGAGTATAATATAGAAAAATTGATTAAATATGGATACAAAGAAATATATGTTGTTGGTCATAGTATGGGTGGTGTCATTGCTACTTACTTAGGAAGTAAATATAAAGAAGTGAAAAAGTTAGTACTTGCCGCGCCAGCATTTGAATTTTGTAACTTTAAAAATAATAAAATTAACTTTATCGATAGTATTAAACTAATTCCAAGTATATTTAAAAATTATACTTTTAGAGAGATGATGGCTAAATACTTTAAAGTTCCTCTTAAAACAGTTAAAGAATTTTCTTATTTAGTTAATGACCACTATGAAGATGTTAAAAAGATTAATATACCTATTCTACTGCTTTGGGGAAATAAAGATACTACAGTACCTTTTGCCTCTATTAAATATGTACATGATAATGTTAAATCTAAAGATGTCGAACTATGGACCATAGATAATATTAATCATGGTATTTTTAATAACTATCGATATCAAGATATTAAAGATATTATATTTTGTTTTCTTACTAGAGAAGAAAATAATAAAAAGATTAAACATTCTATTTGAAATTAATTAATATTATGTTAATATATTAATAGAGGGTGATAGATAATGTTAAGAAAAAAAGCAATACTTTTAATACATGGTTTTGCGGGTGGTGCTTATGACTATGGTAATTTACCTAATGATTTAGAATTTGTTAATAATTACAAGGTATTTACTTATACTCTACCTGGTCATGATAAAGCTATTATTAATAAAGTTACTAAAGATGATTGGATAAAAATGTCAGAGATGCAAATCGAAAAAATAATTAAGCACGGATATAAAGAAATATATGTTATTGGTCATAGTATGGGTGGTGTTATTGCAGCATACTTAGCAAGTAAATACAAAGAAGTAAAAAAACTAGTACTTGCCGCTCCTGCCTTTCAATATTTTAAGTTTGAAGGTAATAAAATAAATATATTAGAAAGTATTAAAGTTGTTCCTAACTTATTTAAAGATTATAATAAAGAAGAAGTTATATCAAGATTATTTAAAGTACCAATTACTACGATTAAAGAGTTTATGTCATTAGTTAGTGAACATCATAGTGATGTAAAAAATATAGTATGCCCCACTTTAATAATTCATGGTACTAAAGATGAAATAGTTCCTGATACTTCAGTTAATTATGTATATGATAACATTAAATCTACTTCAGTTACTTTAGTAGAAATTAATGGTTTAACTCATGATTTATTTATCAACGATAGATATACTGATGTAAAGAAATTAATTTTTGACTTTTTTAAACATAAACCAAAAAATACCAAAAATAAATATAAAATATAGAAAAAAAGACTTGATTTGCTCAAGTCATTTTTTTATTAATTATTTTTTATAGTCTTATATGTTCTAAAAGCTACTGCTAGAGCAATTAATGCAAATATATAATTAACATACATAAACATATTTGCTTCTACTCCAGTTTGTGGTGGAAGTATAGTTAAATCATATATATAAGTAACTTCTTGCTGTTCTTTAGTATAAGTCCCTTCTACTTCACCTTTAACTTCAATAAAGCTATATTTATCAAATTCTTTCTTAACTGTTTCATATGTAGTTCCTACAGGACCTGTAAGAGTAATACTATCAGTAAGTTTAGTACCATCTTTAGTAACATAATTAACTATTACAGTACTTTCTTCTACTTCAGTAGTATGTTCATCATCAGTAGTTTTAGTAGTATTACCATAAGTTAATTCAGCAGTTACTTTATTAGTTACTTCTTTTTTATCTACATTGATATAGAATAATTTAAAGTTTTCTTCAATATTAAAGATAATATTTCTATTTTCATTAATATCTGTATTAACATCATTAGTAATTTCTGTTCCTACTAAAGTATTATCCATTTCATATTTACATAATATTGTATTATTTTCTTTAATATATTTACAATTATTACTAATTTCTGATTTTTCTGCATCTATTTCAAATGGAAGAATATCAGTAATTGTAAGTGTTGCTTTACCTACATAATCTTTAATTTCTGTATTATAAGTAATTGTATAATCAAAGGCATCAGTAATTGATCCTACTAATTCTACTCCATCTTTCTTTAACTCTTCTTCTGAAGTACCTACATTCTTTGTATATACATAGTTTACATAAGTTGTTCCTTTTGTATATAATCCATCTTTATTACTTGGTATTTCTTTTAGTGTATAGCCAAAGAATTCTTTAGCCTCAGTAGTATATTCTTTACCTACTAAATCTGTGGTTGTTACATTATTACTTAGTGTAACTCCTATATCAGTTTTGTAAGTAGCTACTACCGTTCCACTAGGAACAACATCTATTACTTCATCTTTATCAGTTACATTTTTATTTCCATATATTAATTTTGAATTAACAATGTTTTTAACTTCACTTCCAACATTAGTGTATCTTAATACAATGTTAAACGCAGCATTTATTACTTGATGTTCTTCATCAACTGTATATACATCAGTACATACTATTGTTCTTCCATTTACTACACATTTATTATCTTTTGATATTATTTCAGCATTATATGGTAATGTATCAGTAAGCTCAAGAGTTACTTCTCCTACATAATCTTCTACTTTACCAGTATAACTTAATACATAATTGTATTCTGAATTAATATCAGTAATAGTATATTACATCAATATTACCTTCAATGTAGTTACCATTTTTATTAGTAGGTTCTTCTTTTAATGTATAACCTGTTATTTCTTTTGCACTTGTTTCATAAGGTGTATCTGCTAATTTCTCACCTAACTCTTGTTTATTTGCAATATCATTTCCTTGTTCATCTTTAAAGTATACAGTTACTGTACCTTTGATTTCTACTGGTACTGTAGCAGTATCTTCTTTACCAGAAGTTATCTTATCTTCTACATTTTCATGTGACACAGTAGTATTTCCATAAACTGTATTGATTAAGTTACTTCCATTTTTACTTAGGTAATCTTGATATTTTACAGTATAATTTATTCTTTCGCTTACTGTATAAACACTTTGATACTCAGTTATACTATAAGTTTTTGTCCAAGTGATAGTATTTTTTTCACTATTATATACTCCACCATTTAATGTGCTTTCATTTTCAATAATAGCACCAGGTAATGTATCAGTAATAGTTACTACTATAGTATCGCCATTTCTTACATTATTTATTTGTGTATTATAATTTACTGTATAACTTACTTTATCATTAGAACTAATTACTTTATTAGTTTTTGTAGTCTTAGATATAGTTTCAGTAATATTATCAAAGTTTGTATTAATATAGTATATATCTAATACATTCTTGCTTGAATCTGTACCTATAGTAATTTCTGAATTGTTTTCTTCAGTTTTATTTGGATCTAAGAAATAATCATTTTTACCCTTAGCATTTAATTCTTCGTTAGTAAGCCATTTACTTCTAGCTGTAATCTTATCTCCATAAATAGCTTCACTATTATTAGTAAATCCTTTTTCGTTATTAAAGAAGTAATTTACTGAATACTCATAACTATTCTTCTTATAATAAATATTTATTACTACAGTATTATCAATAATAGTATAACTAGAATTATCTGATTTTACTGTATCTAAAATATAACCATCTCTTATTTCATTTTCTTTTAAATAATAGTCTTGTGAATTAACTCTTGTTCCATAAGGAATATTTGTTTCAGTTTTACTATTATTTAAAACTTCATCATAGTAATAATTTATTATATAATTAAATTTCTTTATTGTATATAGAATTTTTATTTCTTTTACTTCGCCATTATTAGTTATAGTAATGCTTGCAGGATCAATTGTATTAAATTCATATCCTTTAGGAAGATATTTGTCTCTTTCTACATTACTTTCATTAATAACTGTTCCATTAAGTGCTTTTCTTGTTTCACTTGTTATTTTATTGTTATTATCAAAGCTATCTTTATAATAATTAACTATATAATCATAAGTATTTTGTACCCAATATACTTGTGGATTTTGATCACAAGTTAATGTTTTTTCTTCACCTTTAGCATTAGTATATTTTAATTCAAAGCCTTCGTTTGTATTATACCAATCTGTTGGAGCATCTTTATCAATATCTACATAGAAAGATAATGTTGTACCTTCTTCAGTAATATTAGCTATTGTTTCACTAACATAACTTCTAGCAGTACTATCAGTAGTTAAGGTGAACTTTCCACCTAAGTTATCTGTTAACACAGCATTAGTTCCAGCACTTGCAGTACTCATTTCTTCAGCAATATTAGTAAATGCATTAGCTACTTTTTCTGGATCAGCATTTACATAATGAGTAAATGTACTGCCTTCTTTATCAGGAGAAGATACTTCTGTTAAAATAGTCTCTGCACTTTTGTAATCATATTCTGATTTTGCCGGAAGCATATAACCAATAGAGAATATTTCAGCACCAAGATTTTTTACATCAGTTGCAGCACTTATTGTTTTATCATAAGTATTTTTATTGGTTGTTTGTCCATTTCCACCGGTATAGCCATTATCTTTATAATAAAATGTTGGTTGACCATCACTAATTACTACAACATATTTTTGTGCTTTTTCATCTGCTACTGAGCTTAATAATTCATTAGCTTTAATAAGTCCGGCTTGTAAATTGGTTCCACCAATTGGGCTTCCAAAATCATCTGAGGTAAGTTCTGTGCCACTAAACCAAGTATTATTATTTATTTTAATTATTTCAGCATCATCAAACTCAGAATCATCATAATAATATCCATTATCACCAGAAAAACCTACTAAGGCAATTTTTGCTCCATTTATTTTATTTGATAGAGTTTTAGCAAATGTTATAGCTCCATTTACTGCGCTTTCCCATTTGTTATTATACTCAGTTCTTATACAGTCACGCCAGTCATACTCAACACACTCATAAGAACTTTCCATACTGCTAGATTTATCAAATACTACAACAGCATATACTTGCTTAGGAACTTTGGTACTTGTTTCATCATCCTTTCCTTCTATTTTAAAATCAATTTTATATCTACCTTCAGTGTCTGTTTTACTAACTGTTTTAGTAACTTTTACTCCGCCTTTTTCTTTAGTAGAGCCAACACTAACAATAGCCATTTCGCCATTATTTGTTACTTTATTATCAATACCAATATCACCTTTATTAGGAGTACTTTCAGATATTTGATCTGCTAATACACTAATTGGTGTCATTAAGTCTGAAAAAATCATTGCTATTAGTACTAATATCTTAGTAAACTTTTTTAAACTTTTTTTCATTAATTAAACCCTCCTTAATATTATTAGTAAATATTTTCTTTGATAATTACTATAATCTTTATGTGTACTACATGTTTGAAGTATTAACACTTCATCATCAGAATTTACTTCTACTCCAGTATCATACATTGATTTTTCTTTTAACTTCGTAATGTGTTCAAGATAATCTTTATCACTAGCAAAGTTAACATCCATGTAAGAAAAATCTTTTGTTTCTACATAAATAGAAAATATTTCATACTTCTTTTTTGCAGTACTTGTGGTTATCCACACATATTTGTGATTATCGTAATAATCTTTATCATAGAACTCTTCAAGTATTTTAAATGGCATATCAATATTTGAAGAATTATGACCATAAATTAGTAATTTTCTACTGGTATCAATATCCACTCTAAAATCTAGGTAGATAGAGCCCATACCACTTCTATTTCCATAAGCATCATGATTTAAATAATAGTTATTATCACTACCTTGTAATATTGGTACGATATAATCAGTATTATCTATTTCCAAGACACCTTTAATATCTTTATTATTATATTCTTCTCTCAAATTGTTAATAACTTCTTCATAGTTAATAGGATTATTAACATTATTATTTGATTCTATATCTATATTTAAGTAATAATCTTTTTTTCTATTTGACTTATATAGATATACTCCAACTAACAATAATAATATTACTAAGATAAAAGTTATTATTAATATTATTTTTTTATTCTTATTCATAAAGCCCCCAATAATTCTCTCAGATGGTTTACTATTATAGCATATTTTATGTTTTTGTCAATTATTAATCTATCATTATATTAAAATTGCAATGAAAAAAGAAGTTTTATATCTTAAATACTTCTACCTAATTAAAAACTTCTTAACTTCTAATTTTATTATGTAACAATGTTTTATTTTTTAAACACTAATTTGTTATATATTTTATCAAATGCTTTGATAAACTTATCTATCTCTTCTTCAGTATTTTTATAACTTAAACTTATTCTTATACTACTCATAGATATTTCTCTATTATGATATATACTATCTACTGATAATGATACATCACTAGTAGAACAGGCACTTTTAGTGGATAGATAAATGTCTTCTTCTTCCATAGTATGAATAAATGTTTCTGGCTTTACTCCTATTACACTAAAATTAATAATATATGGAATACTATTTTCAGTACTATTTATATGAATATTATCATACTTTTTTAAATTATCTTTTATCTTCCTACTTAGAGATGATACATATTCATAATTTTTATCTATATTTGGAATAACTAATTCCAAGGCTTTCATAAGACTACATATTAATGGTAATGCTGGAGTACCACTACGATAGATGGTAGTACTCTTTCCTCCATGAATTAAATTATCAATAACAATATTATCTTTTTTTATTAATAGACCTATTCCTTTTAAGCCAAATATTTTATGAGCAGACATACTAATGAAATCTATACTAGTAGGATCTACCTTTATTTTACCAATAGCCTGAGTAGCATCAACATGGAAATAACACTTAGGATGTTTTTTTACTATCTTACTAATAGTATCTATATCTTGCCTTATACCCAGTTCACTATCAACATAAGCTACTGAAACTAAAATAGTATTATCTGTTAATAGTCTTTCTAAATCTTCAATATCTATTAAACCATTATCTTTTATTTTAACATAATCAATAATAAATCCTTTGTTTTCTAAATATTTACAAGTTTCTAATACTGATGAGTGTTCTAGATATGTAGTAATTATATGATTACCACGATTTTTATATTTAGAAGCTACTCCCTTTAATACTGTATTATTTGATTCAGAAGCTCCTGAAGTATATATTATTTCACTAGGTTTTACTCCTAATAAATTGCTTATCTTTTCAGTAGCATAATCCTCTAATTCTTTTGATTTTATTCCTAAACTATGTAATGAATTAGAATTACCCGGATAATTTTTACATACTTTATTAAATGTCTCTAGTACTCTATCATCTACCATAGTAGTAGCACTATTATCTAAATATATCATATATTATTCCCTCTTTAATATTATTCAATTATTAATCCAATCTTCAACTACACTTATTGGAACATTCATGTTTCCATAACCTATGCCAACTTTTCTATCTGGTTTTTTATCTCCGTGACAATCAGTTCCTGCTGACATATACAAGTTATTTTTTGTACAATAATTTCTGATAAATTCGCTCTCACTTTCAGTAAATTTTGAATAATATGTTTCAATGCCATCAATTATTTTTTCTTGTACTAAACCATCTAAATACTTTTCATAGTCTCTAAGTGGATATGTAAATAAATGTGCTAAAAAAACTTTACCACCTAACTTTTTTATCTCGTCAGATACTAATTTTGCATTTGGTGTTTGATAAGAAAAATCTATATACAATGGAAAGTCTATATTACAAGTACAACATCTAAAAAAATGATCAATGTCGTTCCATTCTTTATCAGAAAAATACTTTCTATTTTCAGGATACTTCTTTATAGATTCATATATGTAATCTATTGGCCATCCCATTTCTTCATTATAATCAATATTGTCCACTATTATATTATTTTTATGGCAAGCATTCATAAGCAAATGAAATTCTTCCATTAAATTTGGTTTTTTCTTTTTAATATTATATACTTTTTCTATCCATTTATCCATTTCAACAACATCAAAATTATAACCTAAAAGTTCTATTTTAGCATTATTAAAAACACAGTTAAATTCAGCACCATTTACTATTCTTCCATTATAATATTTTGAATAATCTTTTTCTTTTAGTTCTAGATGGGCTTTAACAGTATCATGATCTGTTATTGCTAGCATTTCAACACCTGTTTGTTGCGCTTCCTTAAGAAGTTTTTCCACACTCCAAGTTCCATCAGAATAATTTGTATGAGTATGTAAATCTATCATTTTATTACCTTACCTTTCTATTAAGTATTTCTGTATTAATATTACTGGCAAAAGACAGAAACTGACTTAGTAATTCTTCTTTAGGAATATTAGTAGTATCTATTATTTTTGTGACTATTTTATTATCAGATAACTTGCCAATTATATTTTCAGTAAATGAAATTAATACTTCTCTTTGAGAATTAATAGTCTCTTCTTCTAACCAAATGCCTTCTAATACATGGTTTCTAGTTATATTTCTTTTCTTTATTTCTTCAAAATCAGCAGTCAAAAGAAGAAAACTAAAATATTGCACCCTTTTATACCTTCTAAATCCTTTTTAAAAATCTTTTTACTAACATCATATTTGTCACCACCATTTGCGATAATTTGTGCTGATAAACCAGCACTCTATTGTGGTAGGTAAACCTCATATCCCCAAGTACGAAAAATTTCAGTATATTTTTTGTTTCTTTCCAGCTCCATCTCGTTAAATAGTGGTGCTGCAAAATAAATTTTTTTCACTTTTCTCACCTCAATACAATTATATCATGTATATTTTAAAATGTAAATTATAGTTAAGATTATACTATAAATATTAAAATAAAACTAGATATTTTATAACCAAAATATTCAAAAGAGAGACTTATTTTAAGGCTCTCTTTTGCCTCTTAAGGCCTAGACTTAAGAGGATAAACAAATAATTATTTTAAGCTTTCAAACTGAGAATTATACAAACTAGCATAGAAGCCATTCTCTTTCATAAGCTTATCATGATTACCAGTCTCAATAATATTACCATCTTTCATAACCAATATCAAATCAGCATTTCTAATAGTAGATAATCTATGAGCTATAATAAATGAAGTCTTATTCTCCATTAACTTATCCATAGCCTTTTGTACTAATTCTTCAGTTCTAGTATCTACATTAGATGTAGCTTCATCTAAAATTAAGAAAGGAGCATTCTCAATCATACCACGAGCAATAGTAAGTAACTGTCTTTGTCCTGCTGAAATAGAATCAGTATCAGATATCTCACTATCATAACCATTAGGTAGTGTTTTAATAAAATGATCCACTCCTACTACTTTGCATATTTCTTTTACTTTCTTATCACTAATATTCTTTCTATTATAAACAATATTTTCTTTAACAGTACCATTAAATAACCAAGTATCTTGAAGTACCATAGTAAATAAATCATGAATATTTTCTCTAGTCAAATCTTTAATAGATACACCATCAATCTTAATATCACCAGAATTTATTTCATAGAACTTCATAAGTAAGTTTACCATAGTAGTTTTACCCGCTCCTGTTGGGCCAACAATAGCTATCTTTTGACCTGGTTTTGCAGTAGCAGTAAAGTCTTTAATGATAATTTTATCTTCATCATACCCAAACTTAACATTTTTAAACTCTATTTTTCCTTTTACTTTATCCTTATCTAACTTCTTAGTAATATTTGTCTCTTTAGGCATTTCATTTTCCTCTAGAAAATCAAATACTCTTTCACTAGCAGCCGCTGTTGTCTGAAGTGAGGTCATAGACTGAGCTATTTGTGATAATGGATTAGTAAATAATCTTACATAGATTATGAAGGCTACTATTGTACCAAATGATATAATATCTTTTGATACTAGAAGAGCACCTACTACACATACAGCAACATAACCAAAGTTACCAACAAAGCCCATGATAGGTTGCATTAATCCTGATAAAAACTGACTCTTTCTATTACAAGTATAAAGTCTCTTATTTAACTTATCAAATTCTTTAGTAGACTCATCAGTCCCATTACAAGTTTTAACAACATTTAATCCAGAATATACTTCCTCTATGTAACCATTTAAATTACCAAGTTCTTCTTGTCTCTTAGTAAAATATTTTTGTGATTTATTAAGAATTATAAACATTAGTATAAATCCTACCAAACTAGATACAATAGCGGTTATAGCTAGTATATAGTTAGTTACAAACATCATAATAATTGAACCTAGGAATAATGTAATTGAAGATACTAAAGTAGATAAACTTTGATTTAATGACTGAGCAATTGTATCTACATCATTAGTTACTCTAGATAAAATATCTCCTGATAGGTTGTGATCAAAGAATTTAAGGGGTAATTTATTTATCTTTAATGATATTTTATTTCTTAATCTCCTAGCATAGTTATTGGCTACTTTAACCATAAATATACCCTCAAGATAACTAAATAGAGCACTTATTACATATATAATTAATAATATAGTAGCCATCTTAGTTATTTTTTCAACATTCATCTTTGGATTAACTAATTTTTGAATACTATTAGGTAATGTTTCTACTATTTTATATATTTCATTTACTGAAGCATCTTTCTTTAAGGTAGACATCTTACTAATAAATTCTACTTTATCTTTAGTAGTTATTTCAATATTATCAATAGTAGAACTAGGAAATAAGACATTATTTATACTATCTGGAAGTTTAGTTATAAATGAATAATCTTTAGTCTCACTATTATAATTAGATAATGATTTAAGTAGATTTATTTTATCTTCCTTAGTTATTAATATATCATTATATGTAGAATCTTCAAGTATAATATCTAATACACTATCTGGTAATTTACCTAATGAAGTAGTAGCATTTTCTTTAGTCATAGCACTGATAGTATTATTAAACTTTTCTTTATCTAAAGCTGATATACTAGCAGTATTCACTTTATAAATAGTACTCTCATCAATATTTAGATTTAATATACCTGCAAAAGTATCTTCATTAAGATTAGTTAACAAATCATCTTGTAATTTCTCCATATTAGTAGTATTAATAGTTAAACCCTTAGATATCTCATCAGTTAAATCAGATAATCTATCTGGTGATACTAAAGCTAAGATTGCTGATAAACCCGCTAGTACTAAAGATATTATTAGTAGTACTTTAAAATCATTTAAACTTTTAAATAATTTAGATAGAGCCTCGCCAAAATTCTTTGGCTTTTCAATGGTCCTCATTGGACCATGACCCCCTCTTGGAGGAGTATTTCTTTTTTCTTCTTTACCGTTATGCATTTTCTAGTTCCTCCTTTGTTACTTGTGAAAGGGCAATTTCCTTATATACTTCACAAGTTTTCATAAGTTCACTATGAGTACCTATTCCAACACATTTACCCTTATCTAAAACAATTATTTTATCAGCATTCATAATTGTTCCTATTCTTTGTGCTACAATTAGACTAGTAGCCTTCTTAGTATATTTTTTTAATTCTTTTCTTAGTACTGAATCTGTTTTATAGTCTAAAGCACTAAACGAATCATCAAATATATATATTTCAGGACTTCTGGCAATAGTTCTAGCAATTGATAATCTTTGTTTTTGACCTCCTGAAACATTAGTACCGCCTTGGGCTATATGACTTTTTTCTTTCTTTTCTAGTTTTGAAACGAATTCATAAGCCTGTGATACTTTTAACGCTTCATTAATCTTCTTTTTATCAGGTTTACCTAAAATACTCTTACCATAAGTAATATTTGACTCTACAGTACCAGAGAACATAACAGCCTTCTGAGGAACATATCCAACAATATTATGTAAATATTCTTCTTTATAATCTTTAACATTAATACCATTTACTAGTATTTCACCCTCAGTAGCATCATAGAATCTTGGTATTAAATTTATTAATGTACTCTTACCAGAACCAGTAGATCCTATAAAAGCAACAGTATCTCCTTCATTAGCAGTAAAACTAATATTTTCTAAGATATATTCATCAGCATCAGGATATTTAAATGATACATTTTTAAATTCAACAGTCCCCCTTAAACCATTCTTATTCTTAGTTACTTTACCATCTTCAATTGTTACTTCTGTATCTAGTACTTCATTTATTCTTTTTGCAGATACATTAGCACGAGGTAACATCATAAAGATCATAGCAAGCATTAAGAAAGACATTATTACCTGCATAGCGTATGATGAAAAGACAATCATATCTCCAAATAGAACGATTTTATCTCCCATTAAAGCCTTATCTATCAAAAGAGCTCCGATGAAATAGATAGATAATGTTAGAGTATGCATCACTATATTCATCATAGGACTTAGAATATTAAATGCTTTTTGATTAAACATTTGTGTATTAGTTAAATCATTATTTACTTTATTAAATTTATCTTCTTGATATTTTTCAGCATTAAATGCTCTTACTACTCTAATACCAGTTAAATTTTCTCTAGTTACTGAATTTATCTTATCAATAAGATTTTGAACTATCTTAAATCTTGGCATAACTATAATCATTAGAATAATTATAGTGGTAATTAGAATTATGACCGCTACCGCTGTAGCCATACTCCACTCTAGACTCTTACCTAATATTTTAGTAATAGCCCAAGCAGCAGTAATTGGAGCCTTTATCATTAATTGAAGACCCATTCCAATTAGCATTTCTACCTGAGTTATATCATTAGTAGTTCTTGTTATTAGACTACTAGTAGAAAAGTTCTTTATTTCACTAGTATCTAAATTAAGTACTTTCTTAAAGATTGCCTCTCTTACATTAAATGAGAAAGAAGCCGCTATTCCTGAAATAAAATATCCTACTATTCCCGCACTAAGTAGGCTACCTAAAGCACATAATAGCATATAAGAGCCTTCCTTTAAAATATCTTTCATATCTGCTCCTTTAGTTTGTACTAACTGAGTAATATTAGACATGTAATCTGGCATTTTTAATTCTAACCATACTTGAAATACTATTAAAAGTACACTTATAAATACAAAAAGCCAATCTTTTTTAGTTAATTTCTTTAATAGTTTTATCATTTTAACCTCCATTTTTATATTATGTATCCATGCATAATTTCTTGACTATATGAATTATAGCATTACTCTTTTTTGATGTCAATTACTTAACATAATTTCCCATAAATTGTTTTCATAAGGAAGACCTTAGGCTTACTTATGCTTCTTAAGACAAATGGCTTAAGAAAAAAAAGAAAGAATATTAAACTATTCTTCCATATATTACTATTTAGTTTTTTCTAATTCTTCATAGAACCTATCAGTAAGTTCTGGATACAATTCAAAGAAGTTTCCTATTTTTAATCCTTTTTTTGACTATCTAATTACTTTAGGTATTAAATCACTATTATCTAAAGGAATATAACTAGGTCTGTTAGGATATAAATATAATTTAATTTTTCCCTCATCATTAAATTTTATTAGTTCTTCATAAACATCTGTTATTTTTTCTTCTTCAAGTACTTGCTCTTCTCTATTACTTACAACTTCCATAGACCAGCCAGTAATACCATTAAGAAAGTTTTTAGAACTAAGTTTATAAATAGAACCAGATACATTAAATATATCCTTAAACATACCTTTTTTTCTTTCTACGAGAACAAGATTGTTATCTTCGTCATTACCACCCAAGTAATAATATAAATCACTATGTTTGTTACTTAAGAAAATGGTAGCGACTGCTTTTGAAGATGTGGCATATACCCAGTTTTGCTGATGTGTACTCTTATGTGGTTTGATTACTTTTAAATCAGGTATATGACTTCCATGATATACATACTTGTTTTCACTCATATTTATTCTCCTTTTAAACTATTCTTCCATATACTTTTAAATCTTCTACTTTTTCTATTTTAACATCTACTATAGTACCCTCTTCTACTATATCATTAATAATTACTGGTATAAAGTTGGAGGTGTGAACAATAGTGATACCATTAGAATGAATCTCTACTACACCATCATAGATTTTGCCTATCTTACTTTCATAGAAATTATGTTCATACTTATTAGATAAGTCTAATATTCTATGTACTCTCTTTTTCTTTTCTTCTGGGAATACCTGATTATCCATAATGGCCGCTGGGGTACCCTTTCTTTTTGAATATGGAAAAGTATGAATCTTAATAAAACCTATTTTTTTTAGAGTATCTATTGTCTCATTAAATTCTTCTTCACCTTCATTTGGAAAGCCTACGATTAAATCAGTAGTTAAAGATATATCAGGTATATCTCTTAAATTATCTACCATAGACAGAAATTCTTCTTTGTTATATCTTCTATTCATAAGTTTTAATATTTTATTAGATCCTGATTGTAATGGTATATGTAAATGTTTAGCCATCACTTTATTTTCTTTTAATAATTCTTTTATACCTGGAGTTATTTCATTTATCTCTATTGAAGATAATCTTATACGATATATATTTGGTATATTTACTAATTTATTTAATAGTTCTTCAAGGGTAGTATTTATATCAGTTCCATACCTACCCGTATGAATACCTGTTAGTACTATTTCTTTATAACCTTTTTCCACTAGTGTTGTTACTTCTTTAATAACATCTTCAGGATCTTTACTTCTTACTCTACCTCTTACATAGGGTATTATACAGTAGGAGCAAAAAGCATTACATCCATCTTGTATTTTTACAAAAGCTCTAGTATGACTATCAAAATTAGTTATTTCCATCTTTTCAAAGTCTACTTTAGTTAAATCATATATTATTTTTTTCTTTTGCTTTGTTTTTATATATTCTTCAATTATTTCTACTATTTTAGATTTATCTTTATTACCTAAGACAATATCTACATCTATATCCTCGGCATTAACTTGACTATAACAACCCATTACTATAATAATAGCGGCAGGATTATTCTTCTTAGCCCTATTTATCATCTTTCTGCTTTTCTTATCACTTTCATTAGTTACACTACAAGTATTTATTATATATATATCTGCTTTATCCTCAAAATCCACTACTGTATAATTATTATTTTTTAATATATTAGTAACTAATTCGCTTTCATATATATTAACTTTACATCCTAATGAACATATTCCTACTTTCATACTTCTTCCTTCTTTCTTTTAGTATTTTAGCACATTATTTTAATAAAATAAAGCATTTATAAAGAAAAGGAATACTAAAATATTCCTATAGTTACATCATCTATAATATCGATATTCTCACTATTTGGTACCTTTGGTAATCCTGGCATAGTCATTATGTCTCCAGTTAAGACTACGATAAATTCTGCACCACTCTTTAGTACAAGATCTGTCACATGAATATTATAGTCTTTCTTAGGATCCAAATTCTTTGGATCATCCGATAATGAATACTGTGTTTTAGCAATACATATTGGTACATTATTATATTTTTCTTCGAGTAGTGATAGTTTTTCTAAAGCTACATCTGAATACTCTACATCTTTAGCACCATATATTTTTGCAGATACTTTATATATCTTTTCTTTAATACTATCATTTATATCATAAGCATAGTTAAAGTTATTAGGTTTATTAATATTATCTAAAACTTTTCTAGCTAATTCTATACTTCCATCACTACCTAATGAATAGCCATCAGTAACAGCATAATCTACATCTATTTTATTTAATTTTTCTTCTAAAAAACTAATTTCTTTGTTTGTATCAGCACTGAACCTATTAATAGCTACGACTACATTAAGTCCATATACTTCTTTTAAATTATGTATATGTTTATATAGATTATTCATACCTTTTTCTAGATAGTCAATACTTTCTTTTGCTATATTCTCTTTAAGCATTCCTCCATGATATTTAAGTGATCTAATTGTAGCTACTAGAACTACTGCATCAGGATGAGTATTAATATTTCGACATTTTATATCTAAAAATTTTTCTGCTCCTAGGTCTGCTCCAAAACCGGCCTCAGTTACAGTTATATCTCCTAGTGACATAGCAATATTAGTGGCTACTATGCTATTACAACCATGAGCAATATTAGCAAATGGTCCACCATGTATGATGCATGGATTACCTTCGAGGGTTTGAACCAAATTAGGCTTTATAGCATCTTTTAGTAAAACAGTCATTGCCCCATCAGCCTTTAACATTCTAGCAGTTATCTCTTTTCCTTTATTATCATAGCCAATTACAATATTACCTAGTCTTCTCTTTAAGTCATTTAAATCTTTACTAAGGCATAAAATGGCCATTATTTCAGAAGCAGCAGTTATATCAAAACCATCAATTCTCTCTTTAGTATTTTTTTCTTTTGATAACCCTGTATTTATTACCCTTAACTGTCTATCATTTAAATCTAAACATCTTTTAAATATTACTTTATCAATATTTAAAGTGTTGCCTTGATAGATATGGTTATCTATCACTGAACATAATAAATTATTAGCAGTAGTTATGGCATGAAAATCCCCAGTAAAATGAAGATTAATATCTTCCATGGGTATTACCTGAGCATATCCTCCTCCGGTAGCTCCTCCCTTCACACCAAATACTGGTCCTAGTGATGGTTCCCTTAGTGTTAAAATACTTTTCTTACCTAATTTACGCAAAGCATCATTTAAAGATATTGAGACCGTAGTTTTACCCTCACCCATTGGAGTGGGATTTATGGCAGTTACTAAAACTAATTTACTATTTCTTTTTTTATCTAATAAATCTAAAGATATTTTAGCTTTATTACTACCATATAATTCTATTTTATTTTCAATACCAAGAGTTTTGGCTACTTCAGTTATATCTTTAGGATTTATACTTCTTGCTATTTCTATATCGGTCATTTTATCTACCTCTTTCTTTAATATAATAATTCTTAAACATTATATCTAAATATATGAATTTAAAGAGATAGTAATTTTTTTACTATCTTAGTTTATTACCACAGTTTGTACAGAAGTTTCCACCATTAGCAGGAGCTCCGCAATTAGGACAAAACTTAGGCCCTGTACTGCTTTCTTCTACATTTGCTTCTTGCACTGATTCTTCCTTTTTAGGTTCTTCTTTCTTAAATAAGCTTCCAGGTTCTGGCATTTCTCTTTCCTCATTTGAAACAGTATCGCCTTTTTGTACTGCTCCCATCATTGTTGCGCCACTATTTTGAGCCATATTCATTCCCATGAATCCCATCATTGCTCCATTACTATTAGAAGCAGCACTCTTCATTGCTTCAGCACTTGCCTCAGCCATTAATCCTGACTGAAGAGAACTATTTGAGAATATTGTAGCGTCATCAATCTTGGATACTCTTTCCATTGATTTATCAGTTAAATTAATATCCGCAATTGCTATATCAGAAATTTTAACACCATACTTTTCTACTAAATCGTTTTGTAATAGGTTATTCATTTCTGTTACTATATCTGTATTATACATACCAATATCACCAAAAGGTATTTTGTGTTTTCTCATTACAACAGTTATTGCTTGCGTTAGTTTTTCAACAAACTTAGTTTTAAATTGATCTTCAAGAATATCGCTATAATATATTGTATCCTTAGCATTGGAACCAATTACATTTTGAACTAATATAGTTGGATCATCTATTTTTATAGCATACTCGCCAAAAAAAGTCACTTCAAGCATTCCATATTTATCATCAGTTATTTTCCTTGGTTGTGGAGAGCCAAATTTATTACCTGTTATGGCAAGTAAGTTTATATAATAAACCCTTTGATCATTAGCAGTTTGACCTCCAAATGTTGTTCTCTTTCCCATCTTTTTAATAGCTTCAACTAAGCCCTTACCAAAACCACCTTCAAAGACACTAGTTTCTGTTCCTTTATCAAAAGTATATGTTCCTGCTACAGCAGAGAATTCTAAAATTGCACCATTCTCTATAACCATCATTGCAGTTCCTTCTGGTACAGCAATGACACTTCCATTAGATATTATATTCTCAGAAGGATTTTTATTTCCTTTGCCATGTTCTACTATTCCCCTTTGTACTAGTACCCCTTTATCCATTGTTGGACATGTTACGTACTCCTTAAACTGTTCTCCTAAAACAGAAGACTTTGAAGTACTAAATGCTTTTATTAATCCCATATTATTTCCTCCTCTTATTTATTTAATTATAGCATACTTTTTTAATATTTTTTATTAATTTACATTTATTGACACTAAAATATAATCATAGTCATCTAAATTGAATATTGTATCACAATACTCACACTTACCAGTATTATTAACATTAATACTAGCACCACATCCCGGACATTTGCGAACAATACCAAAATCTTTAGTATTTAACTTTTTTTCAAATCTTAATATATTTCTTCTCTCTATCCTTCTTGTATCATCTCCTGATATAAGATCACCAGTATTTATGTCAATTATATAATCCATATATCTAGAAACTATTTCTACATCAATAATTTCTTTATCTTCTAAAATCTTCCTGTTTATAATCATAGTGTTTTTAACATTAATTTCATCATACATTTGTCTTTTATTATGACTAATTAATTCATTTATTTTATTAATATAATTATTATATAATTCTTCACTTATAAAGTGTCTAACATCTGTTAAATCACCTTTCATAATACAAGTATATAATTTTACAAATATATTATCGACTTTTGTTTTAAACATTGCTTCATTAAAATCTTCCATAAACTTACCTTTCTAAAGTTTGTCCCAAAGATACTTTTTTACTCATTACATAATCTCCAGCATCTTTTACTAAAGTACTATCGCAATATGGGCAAACTGCAGAACTTACTATGTCTACCGGTGCTCCACAGTTAGGACATTTTTCTTCTGTATTGTTATTTGATGCTGACTTAACAAATGATAATTTATATTTTATATTCATTTTAGATTTGTCTGTTCCACGAGTTACCTCTCCAGTTGCATCTTTTATAACATAATCATAGCATTTTACATTTAAATATGCATCTATTGTAATAACATCATTTTCTTTATGAATATCTATTATCTTAACGTCAATTAATTCTATATCTTTCATGATGTTTCTTTGTTTCTTTAGTTTTAATGTTTCTAATTGACTACTATACATGTTATATATTTCATCAGTGGTTAATTTTCTTATAGTATCTGTATCAAAGTTCATCCATGCTGTTTGAATATCTTTATATGTTCTAAATACTTTTGTTTTGAATTCACTAACATTTAAATCTTTATCAATACTCTTTATTTTTTCCGAATCAATATCTTTATAATTACTTATATTATTAGAACCATTTATACTATTTGATATATTAGAACTTCCTCCACCTTTGTTACCACCATTTTTAGAAACCACTACTACTATTATAACAACTACAATAATAACCGCTACTAATGAAATACCACCACCTGAGCCACTAATAGAACTTCCACCAGAACTCCAACTACTACTGGAATCCCAATCACTACCTGAATCCCAGCTACTACTAGAATCCCAGTCACTTCCTGAATCCCAACTTCCTCCTGAATCATAATCAGAATCCCATCCAGAATCCGCTAAAGCTGGTCTATATAATGTACCAAAACCCATTAATATTACTGCTAATATTAATAATATTTTCTTTTTAATAATAATCACTCCTCTCCCTAATAAGATTATATCATCCCTAATTTAAAATAAGAAGTTTTTTATTATCTTTTTACAAAGTATTCTTCATACCATTTTAAGAAACTATATACAGCCCATATCCTACGATAATTATCTTTTTCTCTATTTTTATGTTCATCTAATATTTTCATTAGATAATCATTATTGAATAACTCTTTAGAAATATCGGTATTAAATGTATTTTTTATTTCATTATAAAAGTCGTCTTCTCTTATCCATTCTCTAATTGGTACTGGAAAGCCTAGTTTTTTCTTTTTATAAGCATCATTTGGTATTACCTTTTTAGCAGCCTCTCTTAAAGCCACTTTAGTAGTACCTTCACTTACTTTATATTTCTTTGGTAATATACTAGATACTTTAAAGACATCTATATCAGTAAATGGTACTCTAGATTCTATAGAGTGAGCCATAGTCATTCTATCTACAATAGTAAGAATATTATTACTTAGCCAATATCTTATATCTACTGCGAGCATTTTATTTAGTTTATTATAATCTTTATACTCTTCATATACTTCTTTAGTTATATCTTTATTTTTTATATAATCTTTATATTTTAGTACATCTTTTAATTCATCATCATAATAAGTTCTATTTATACTAACATAAGATTCTTCTATTGACATTCCTCTTCTTATTATATATCTAGTTATTTTATTTTTAGGTAAAACTTTACAAATACTAGCAAGTGTCTTTCTTACAAATAATGGTAATTTAGTATAAAAGTTATCATCATAACTATTATAGCCTCCAAAGAACTCATCAGCTCCTTCTCCTGATAGTACTACTTTTACATCTTTACTGGCAAGTCTTGATAAGAAGTATACCGCTATTGCACAGCCATCAGCAGTTGGCTCATCCATGTGGTAGTAGACATCAGGAATAGCTTTCATATATTCTTCTTTAGATATTTTTTCACTAATATTCTTTATTTTTAATTTATCAGTTAAATCTTTAGCATATTCTATTTCACTATATTTAGCTAAATCAAAACCAATAGTATAAGTTTTATCTGGTTTTGCTAAACTTACTAAGTAAGAAGAATCAACACCGCTAGAAAGGAAAGAGCCCACTTCAACATCACTTATTAGATGATGTTTTACTGAATCATCCATTACTTTAGAGATTTCCTCAACTACCTCATCAAAACTTTCTTTGGTATTAGAAAACTCAACTTTAAAATATCTTTCTATTTTTATTTTCTTAGTTTTAACATTAATAGTCATAGAGTGACCACCAGGTAATCTATAGACATCTTTAAAGAATGTTTCATCTGTTGGAGTAAAACTAAATGTTAGATATGGTCCTATTAACTCTTTATTTAATTCTTTTTTAAATTTAGGATGAGCTAAAAAACTTTTTATTTCTGAACCAAATAATATTACATCTTTATTTTGATAATAGTATAATGGTTTAATACCAAAATGATCTCTAGATATAAATATTTCATTTTTATTCTTATCGTAGATAGCATAGGCAAACATACCTCTTAACTTTTTAGGTAACTCTTTACCCCACTTTTCATATCCATGTAATATTACTTCAGTATCAGAGTTTGTTTGAAACTCGTATTCAGTTAATTCTTCTTTTAATTCTTTATAATTATATACTTCACCATTATATACTATTAAAATACTTTTATCTTTATTATATATAGGCTGATTACCACCCTCAAGATCGATTATTGATAGTCTTCTTTGACCTAAGGCAACATTATCATCTACATATATACCTTCAGCATCAGGTCCACGATGAACTATTCTTTTATTCATTTCTTTTATTAATTTATCTTTGTCTTTTTCTTTACTTATTATTCCATTTATTCCACACATATTGTACCTCACCTATACTTAGTATATCACAAAAGAAAAAAAGTAAAAAGTTTTTACTAGCTATTTACTTTTTTATTTACAAATTTATCTTACTATTTTTTTATCAAATCTTTCTTTATATGAACAATGTTTACATATATCTAAATATACTTTATTATCATTAAAACCTTTTAGAATATTTTGATATTTATCACTAGCCAGAATATCTTCCATAGTACTTAAATAAATATTACCTAAATTTGATACTCCTTCACTATCTAGACAGCAGATACTAACTGTACCATCAGATAATATAGCTAACTGAGTTTTAGCTCCTAGACAAGTACCTCTTTCATTATAATAATTATTATTTATACTTGGCCAAGTAAATTTATTGTCTAAACTTAAATATACTTTATCTTTTAGTTTTATACCATCATATATTTCTTCTTTATTATAGACTTCTTTTAATACTTTGATATATTCTTTGGTTTTATTATCCATCTTATTATTATCTAATGTCCAAAAACGGTAGCTTATATATGAAGATATCTCATTTACTGAAGATATTATATCTTCAAGATAGTTTTTTTTATTATTTTCACTATGTAGGGATATATTTATTTGATAGATATTATCATATTTTTTTAATATGGGTAATTTATCTTTTAGAAATACACCATTGGTAGTAATACATACTTTTTTATTATATTCTTTAGTGATATCTAGTATCTTATCTAAGTTATGGTGAGTAAGTGGTTCTCCCTTTACATGAAGATATATATAATCTGTATAGTTATTTATTTTACTTAATACTTCTTTAAATTCTTCAGGAGTCATTTCTCTATTTGATTTACTTGATTTACTACAAAAAGAACAATTTAAATTACATACATTAGTTATTTCTATATATATTCTTTTAAATTTCACTATTTTCTTATCATTTAACTTAGTATCCATAATTTGTTCCTTTCTTTTTAATTTAGTATTCACCCCGAATATAATGAATATGGCTGATATTTATTTATAGACTGAGAAGCAGGCTATAAATAACACTCTAAGACCTTGGCTTAGAGTGAACGGAATAATATTTACATATATCTTTTAATTTGCAATCAGTACATAAAGGAATGATACTCTTACATTTATATCTACCAAAGAAAACTAACTGATGATGAACTTTATTCCATTTATCTTTAGGTATTTTCTTCATAAGTTTCTTTTCTACTTCAAGAACATCATCACTATCTTTAGCTAGATTAAGTCTTTTACTTACTCTATTTACATGAGTATCCACCGCTACTAAGGGTTCATTATAAATAACTGATAAAAAGACATTTATAGTTTTTCTACCCACTCCAGGAAAAGAACTTAAATATTCTCTATCATTTGGAATAACTTTAATATTATCATTTATTAATTTAGTAGCTATTTCTTTAATAAATACAGCCTTCTTTTTATAAGTACCTATTGGTTTAATTATTTTTTCTATATCTTCAAGACTTGCTTCTGATAACTCTTTAATGCTCTGATACTTCTTAAATAAAACTTTATTTACCATATTAACTCTTTTATCAGTAGTTTGAGCACTCATTACTATAGCTATTAATAATTCATAGTCTTTAGTATATTCTAGTTCACACTTGGGATTAGGATATAATTCATCTAAATAATCTAATATCTTATTAATCATCATTTATCCAATCATAAAAGAAATAGTCTTTAGTTTCTTTTTTACTTTCACGGTACTTTTCTTTAGCTTCTTGTATATCTTTTTTATTCTTATATCCTTTTTTACGCCATTCATATAATATCTTTTCAATATATCTAAGACTTGTTACACCATTATATATAGCCTCTTTTAGAGCTTCCATTATTAGTTCATGAGAAAAACCATCATCTATCCAACCTTTAATTATTTGACATTCCATTGAGGATATTGTTCTACCAAACTCTTTTTCAAATATAGAGAATATATCACTATTATCTAGTGTCTTATCTTCTTTTTTATCTATTAATATATTGGCTATCTTTTTATAAAGTAATTCTAATGATATATATTCTTCACTCTTATTATTTTCTTTTTCAACAGTTATAGATATAATCTTTTTTTCATTTAAACTATTTAATAGTTCCATTACTTTGAATTTATCCATTCCTAGTTCTTCACTTAATTCTAATGGATTATATATTACTTTATTACCTTTATCCATAATAAATATTAAAATTATTAATTCTTCAGGAGTAATACCTAGTCTAAGATAGTAATTAAATAAATATCTTGGTAATACAATTGGTTTTTCTTTTAATATATTTTCTATCTCATTCATTGGAACCTCCTAGTACACTAGTAAATACTTCTTCATTTGTTTTTATATCATAATATTTGTATGTTAATTTATTATTTTTTCTTATTCTTTCTTTATAGTATAAATTATTTCTTGTATAAGATAAATCTAAATTACCCATCTTTATTTCACTAGTACTTATACTATATACTTCTTCATGGTTTAAATCTAAAACTATTACTTTATCTTTTGTTTTAATTATGAAGTAATTATTATCTTTATTTAGATATTTTATATCTTTTAAATCAGTATTTTCATAAATATTATTTAGTAATTTCTTTTGGTAGTTGTTATTTTTTATTATGGGATATAGAATTATACTAAATATGAGAAGAATTATAATTATTAAAATGGTTATTAATACTTTTTTATTCATACTACTTCTCCTCCATATAATAGATTGTATCATTTTTTTTATTTTTTGTGAATAGTTTTACCTCTTATTTTATATGAAGAAACACAGAAATTATCTTCATAGATAGTTAATGTTGTATAACTATCATTGCTTATGGTATATGAATCTATCCATACTTTAGATAATTCATACATGAATTTATAATTAAACTTAGTATAAGCATCATAAAAGAGTACTAAAAGGTTACTATCTATTGTTATATAGAAGTCTTTATCAATATCATATAAATATATAAAATCACATTCTAAAAAATTATCTTTATTTAATCTATCTAGGTATATACAAAATGTTTTATTATTTAGTATTATTTCTATCTTATCATTTATTTTAAATATGATATCTTGTAGTACTAAAGTATCTTTTAGTAGGTATTCTTCAGTATAGTTAATGTTATACTTAGTATTATCTATTTTTATTAGGTAGTCAGTATCAGTAACAGTAGTTCCATTTAACACTAGAAGATAAAAAGTATTATCCTTATTTATTAAGAAAGATATACTAGCATCACTCTTAATAAATCTAATAGAATTATTTTCAAGAATGTTATAGTCTTCTTTATAATCATTTGAAAAAGTGCATCCAGTCATTATAAAAAGTAATATTATTATATATAGGTATTTCATAGTAATAATTATGTACTTCTTATTATATTTAGTACACTATTATATAATAAAAACGAGCAATTGCTCGTCTCATTTTATCTATGCATTCCAGTTGTTTCTTTTTTTTCTAAACCTTCAATATTAATAAAATATTTATCTCTTGCAATATCAGATAAATGGTCTTTTTCCATATCATAAATTAAAGCAATAGTCATTGATGCATTTTTAACTTTATCTTCATCAGAATATGGAAGGTTTGATTCTAGCCAAGTTAAACTACCATTTGCCATTCTTCCAAGAACCTTAACATCATAATTTGCATTTGTATTTTCAAAATGTAAGCAACCAGGATGTGTCATCTCAAAATAAGCCATCATTTCTTGATTTTTTTCAAACCAATCTGCAAGCGCTTCAGAAGAATTAATTAAAGGCTCAAGTCTTCCTTTAAAATTATTGTTTAATCTCATAACACTTTTCCTCCTTAATTAATTATAACATTTTTTTATAGTAATTTAAAGGTTTTTAACTCAAAATGTAAATATTTCTTTTAAACAAAATTGTTCATTATGAAGACCTTAGGCTTCATAATGCCCCGAAAGACTACAGGCTTAAGGGGGATATATAAAAAATACCTATATTTCTATAAGTATTTATCTTTAATATATTTAGTTATTTCTTCTTTATCATTACTAATACTACTATTTAATATATTTACTTCTATATCATCAAGTATATCTTTAATATATTTACCAGGAGGTTTATTTAATATCATAGATATTTCTTCACCAGTTACATTTATATCTCTTCTGGTAAGTATTGGTAATTTAGAATACATAGTATTTATTTTTCTTCTTGGTATACCTTTTATTTCGGCATAGACTGTACATAGATATAAACCATATTTATATAGTAGATAGTTATCTATTTTATCATACTTTAATAGTTCTCTTAACTTAGACATCTGCTCTTTCTCTACTTTAGTAAATGGATAGATATCATCTACTTCTAGCTGACACCAAATACCTGTAAGATCAGTACACATAGTAATTGTAGCTAGTTTATCTAAATCTAAAGCATTAGTAAGATTTAATTCTAACAGTAGTCTTCTTCCTCTTTCTTTATTCTTAGATAAGAATATTTTATCTAGTTCTTCTTTCTTTCTATTTATAGATAATGATTTTAATAAATAACTATATTTAGTTAGGAAGTATTTAGTCTTCTTTTCTATATCAAAATCTAGGATAGTAGCAAATCTTATACATCTAAGTATTCTAAGAGAATCTTCTTTAATACGATATCTAGGATTACCTACTGTTTTAAGTAATTTGTTATCTAAATCACTTCTTATATTTAATATATCTAGTAGATTACCATCTTTATCAATACATAAAGTATTGATAGTAAAGTCTCTTCGTAAAAGGTCTTTTTTGATATCTTTAATGTATTTTATTTTTACTGGCTTTCGATTACTTTCATACTTTATTTCTTTTCTAAATGTAGTGGTATCAAACTTACAGCCTTTATATACAATTACTACAGATCCATATTGCATATCTGATACAATAACATCATCAAATATTTCTAATATTTCTTTAGGAGTTGCACTTGTACAAATATCTATGTCATTAGTTTTTCTTCCTAATATTAGATCTCTTGGATAACCTCCAACTAGGTAGGATTCATAGTTGTGTTCAGATAATTTTTTTAATACTTCAAGTGCTTTTTCTTTCATAGTACCTCCACTTATATTATAACAAATTGATAGAAAAAATGCAAAGTAATTAGTATACTTTACAATTTTATATTTTTTATCTATGTTTTGGTTTATTTTCTTCTTCAGTAATGGTGCTATCTTCTAGTAGAAGTGCTAATACCTCACTAGTTACAAACTTACCCGTAGAAGCATCAAAATAGAATTCGTTGGCTTCAAGGTTAGGATTCTTTAGAAGAGCAGTACTTGGTATTTCTTCTTCATTAAAGGGTATATATTCTTTGAAATGTTTCTTTATTATTTCTTTGGTATGATAAAACTTTGCTTCTTCTTTGTAGTAACCATCAAATATTTTATACTTAAACTTAGTACTAGATAATCTGTTTTTATAGATAATGGTAAATAACTCATCTAAAGCAGGAATTGGGTTTCCTGATCTGGCATGAGCAACGAGGGCCATTTTCTTTTCTTCATCATATAGAAGTATTCCAAGACAAGGTGCTAAGGAATGAGTGCCTATAATTGGTTTGTCCAAAGTAGTAATATCAGCATGATCCATAGCCACTAGTGTTAATTTTTGTAATAGTTCTTCTTTTGTCATAAGTTCTCCTTTTATATAAAAAATGTAAAGTAGTTGTATACTTTACATTTTTATGTTATTTATATTCTTTTATTTGCTCTTCAATCATAGTAATAAATTCTTCAGTACTCATTGTAGTAGTAGACTCTTCACCATATTTACGATATGTTATAGTATTATTATCTCTTTCATTATTACCTAGTACTAGAGTGTATGGTATCTTCTTAGTTTGAGCCTCTCTTATTTTATAGCCCATTTTTTCATCGCGGGAATCTAGTTCCACACGGAACTCTTTATCTCTTAGTTTATTTAATAAGTTAGTAGCGTATTCTAGGTGATATTCGTTATTTACTGGGATAATATTTATTTGTACTGGTGATAACCATAATGGAAGAGCTCCTTTTGTTTCTTCAAGAATGAAGGCAGTGAATCTATCAAATGTTCCAAATATAGCTCTATGTAGAACTACTGGTACTTTCTTTTCACCATTATTATCTATGTATGATAAGTTAAATCTTCTTGGTAATAAGAAATCTAATTGACAAGTTGATAGAGTTACTTCAGGTCCTACTGCTGGTTTTACTTCAACATCTAATTTAGGTCCGTAGAAAGCTGCCTCTCCAATGGCTTCGTGATATGGTACACCTATCTCATTAAGAACTTCTCTTAATTCATTTTCAGCATTATTCCACATCTCATCATCATCAAAGTATTTATGTTTATCTTCAGGATCTCTAAGGGATAATCTGAAAGTATAATTTTTTAAACCAAAGTCCTTGTAGACATCTAGTATTAGACTTACTACTTCTTTGAACTCTTGTTTTATTTGATCTGGTCTTACGAATAGATGGGCATCATTTTGACACATACACCTTACTCTTTCTAAACCTTTTACTGCTCCTGAAGCTTCATATCTAAAGTCTGTAGCAAATTCTCCTATTTTGATTGGTAATTCACGATATGAATGGATAGTATTTCCATAGATTAACATATGATGTGGACAATTCATTGGTCTTAGTACAAACTCTTCATCATCTACTTTCATTGATGGGAACATATTTTCCTTATAATGATCCCAATGGCCTGAAGTTTTATATAAGTCTACTGTTCCAACACAAGGTGTATATACGTGAGAATAACCTAATTTCTGTTCTTTATGATAGATATAGTTTTCTAGTTCTTTTCTTACTATTGAACCATTTGGTAACCATAAAGGCATTCCCTTACCTACTAGATCATGATTCATAAAGATATCTAAGTCTTTGCCTATCTTTCTATGGTCTCTTGCTTTACGGTCTTCAAGTTCCTTAATGTAGTCATTTAGATCTTCTTCATTTCTAAAGCATACACCATATATTCTCTGAAGCATTTTGTTATTTGAATCAGCCTTCCAATAGGCTCCGGATACTTTAATTAGTTTGAAGTATTTTAATTCTTTTACTGTATCAACATGAGGTCCACGGCAAAGATCAGTGAAGTCTCCTTGAGTGTAACAAGATATTACTTGTTCTTTTTCATCCATTCTGCTAATTAAATCTATTTTATATGGATCATCATGGAACATTTCTAAAGCTTCTTTTTTAGTTAGTTCATGTCTTACTATTCTCTTACCATCTTTAGCTATTTTTTTCATTTCCTTTTCAATCTTTGGTAAGTCCTCTTCTTTTATTACTTCATCACCCAAATCAATGTCATAATAAAATCCATCTTCAATTACTGGTCCTACCCAAAATTTAGCATTTGGATATAAGTGTTTTACAGCTTGTGCAAGTAAGTGAGCACAAGAGTGATTTAATCTACTTAAATCTTCATTTTCTTTAATATTTATCATATTATCTATCTCCTTATCTTCTTCTTATTTTCTTTTGAATTTTTCTTTTACCTGTTTGTTTTCTTTCTTTGCGTATTTGATGCATAAAGGCTGATGAACATGTTCTATCGTAAATAATGGCATCTAGACAGCTTACTGATACTCCATTTAATTCATTTTTTAATGATATTAGTTCTTCAAGTCCTAGATTTGTTACATCTAAATACCATGTTTTTACTTTATTTTGTTTATTAACCTCTATAGGTATGTAAGTGTTTTTCATTTTTTAAACCTCCCTTTAATGAAAAAAAGACCTTCTGAAGGAGAGAATACGATCTCGGTACCATCCTTCTTTGGTCTTAATTTTGATAACGGTTGTTAACCGGAAATGTTTGCATTCCACTCTGAGGTAGTAATTATATATTTTTATTATTAGCTTACACCAGCCACTAACTCTCTATGAATAAAATATATATAATCGTGTCCTCATCATTGCATTGAATATGTATTAATTATATGACTAAATATTTGATTTGTCAACTGGTATTGTGTTATTTTTTCCTTTTAAATCTATAGTTTTAAGAGGCTTTAGGGAGTCTATAGCCTCCCTAAAGAATATTTTTTGGTAGTTTACTATATAAAACAATATTTTAACCATAGAGATTATAAGCTCTATGGTTCCTATGAAGACCTTAGGCTTCATAGGTTATATATTAATAATTATTTCTTTATTTCATTAATTAATTTAATTACTTCATCATAAGTTTCATCAAGTAATTCTAGTCTAAATGATCTAATACCAATATTTTTGTAATATTCTATATTGTCTATATAATTTATTTTTTTATAGTGCATAATATGAGTTAGACAATTGTTATGAAGAATTCTATATCTATTTTTATTTATGTCCTCTAGAAAATAAATATCTTCTTTCTTACACGGACACATCTTTAGTTCTTTGATTGGGCAGGACTTGGTAAGCATATTTTCAATGGTACCATAGATAATAATTTCTACTTTATCTTTGATGTAATCATCTAGATAGTTATAATTTATTTCTGGGGATAATGTTACTCTTTTAACACCATTATCAAGAAGAAACTTGATACTATAATTATTTACTACATTTAAGTAATAGTCACTAATTAGATTATTATTTTTATACTTATTTATAGCTCCCAATTCAGTGGCAAGTATGTTACTGGTGGTACAAGGATAGGTACTATTTACTCTTTCTAGTCTTAAATATACTTTGCTGTTACCTTTATATTCTTCATATAAATCACTATCCAGATATATTCTATCAACATTCATGGCAAGAGAGGCTTCTACTTGGTCTTTATTTCGGGCAAGAACAGATATTTCAGTATAGTAGTTTGTTTCTTCATTATAATCTAATGGATATTCATTAACGATAAGGTCTCTCTTAATACTGGTTCTTGCTTCTGTTAGGTTATTTATAAGTAATCTTCTTATGTTATTTAAATCTTTCATATTAACAAAGATATCTTTATTTATATTTATATTTATTTTACTACATATAAATGGAGTATTTCCTAATTTAGTTAGTTTTTCTTTTATTTCTTCATTAGTTGTAGGTCTTTTTTGTGGTACTTCTGTTTTTACTCTATCACTAACTTTATTACCATTATTATCTTTGAATGTTATTTCTAAATAATCATTTATTTGCAATACATCAATAGTTATAATTATTTTCTTTTCACTAGTAGATAGGATTTCTTCATCTAGATGCCCACTGGAAGTTTTAATAAGTATATCTTTTTCTTTTAAATTTATTTTATTATCTAGATAGATTATATCTCCTTTATTAGCAGTATTTATGAGTAAATCTTTTTCGTTATATATGAAGTTAGCTATCATACCTAGGTTACTGTTTTTGAATCTGATGCCATCTTCTTGATATAGATTATTTGTTAATTTAATTTTTATTTTTTTAGGGGTTACTTCGAGTACTCTTCCTATTTCTAACCCTTGATGATTAGAAGTACTTGTGTTCATTACTTTATCATTAAATAAATAACCACTGGTGAAGTCCCTGTTAAATAGTATTTTTAGGTTATTTTCTTCTTCGCTAGTTACTTTGTTAGTATGATTATCTATTAGTTTTCGATATAGTCTTGTTACATAACCAACATAACTTGGTGACTTCATTCTTCCTTCTATTTTGAAACTTACAATATCTGAGTCTAGTAATTTATCAAAATTGCTAATGGTATTTAATTCTTTGGTACTAAGTAAATATTTATTTGGAGTATCTATGTATTTACCATTTTTTATTAATTTAAATGGTAGTCTACAAACTTGTGTACATTCTCCTCTGTTACCACTTCTTCCGCCATTCATAAAACTAAATAGACAGCAACCAGAATATGAATTACATAGAGCTCCATGTATAAAGACTTCTTTTTCAATATCTATATTAATGTTCTCTATTTCTTTTAATGACATTTCTCTATCAAGTACTACTCTTGTTACTCCGAGTGATTTTAATAATTTGATACCTTCGCTATTGTGATTATGACACTGTGTTGAAGCATGAACTTCTATACCGAGAAATATTTTTCTTACTAATGATATCATACCTATATCTTGCATTATTAAAGCATCCACACCTATTTGATATAGATATTTTATATATTCTAAGAAGTCTTTTATTTCATTATTGTAGATAATGGTATTGGCCGTCACATATATTTTTACGCCATATAAGTGAGCATAATTAACGGCTTCTTTCAATTCTTCATTAGTAAAATTACCAGCGAAGGCACGTGCTCCAAAGGATTTACCTCCTAGATAGATGGCATCTGCGCCATTATGAATTGCTGCTTTTAGGCATTCCATATTTCCCGCGGGACTTAATAGTTCTTTCATGGTATCACTTCTTTCGCAAATAGTATAGCATAATTTATGATAAAAGAAAAGAACATACTATCTGACAAATAGTACATTCCCAAGTTTACGAATAGTTAAATCATATTAATGTCAGTTAATACAACCAACCTCTTATCTAATGAGTTACTTCTCTCATACATATATGTATATCTAATAGTAAGATAAGAAATTAAAGTCTCTACTTTAACACCCATTAATCTGCACTCATATTAATATTCTAAATAAAACTTCTATTTAGGTAGATATATAAAACAAACTTCGTTTTATATGTTTCTACAATTAATATGTTTGTGTGCTTATCTATTAGATGATATAAGTATATAATATTCCTTTATACTTGTCAACTATTTTTTGACATTTTTTTCATTTTTTTCATAAGAAAGACCTTAGGCTTTCTTATGCCTCTTAAGACTACAGGCTTAAGAGGGAATATATAATAATATTACTTACTCTTCTCTTTTTCTTTGAGATAATTTTCTAGTATTTCTTTAATCTTTCTAAAACGATGATTTAGTCCCGACTTGGTTATTTCTACTCCAGTTTCTGAAGATATAATGTTTGCTAGTTCACTTAATGAACTTTCTTTATACTTCATACGATACTCTATTACTTCTTTTAGCTTATCATCTAGAGTATCTACCATATCTAGTTCATATAATTTTTCAATATCTTTTACTTGTTTTGAGGCTGTTAAAAATATTTTATCTATATTAGCCTGCTCGCAATTATTAAGACGATTGGTCATGTTTTTATGATCACGATATATTCTTATGTCTTCGAAATACATAACAGCAGAAAAGGCTTTTATTACTCTTAAGAAATCACTTATTTTTTCGGCTTCTTTGATATAGACAGTGTAGTTTCTTTCTCTTTTTATTATTCTACTATTAAGGTTATAGCTGTTTAGTAATTTATTTATGAACTCAGAGTATTCTTTGGTATCCAAAACAAATTCTAAGTGATACCTTGATGTTTTGGGGTCGTTTACTGAACCGGATACTAGAAATACTCCGCGTAAGTAAGCTCTTAAACTATCTTCATCAGATACTATATATTCTTTTGGCACTGATAAGTATTTGTTGTCATCTAGAATTGATAAGTCTTCGAGTAACTCTTTGGGATCATTGTTTATTGTTAATATGTAAGTGAAGCCTTTACCTAGTTTTTTGTTTCTAACTGTAATACTTGGAGTTATATTGTAGATGTTTTTTATTAGTTTGAAACACCTTCTGGCAACGGCGTTGTTTTCTAGTGATAAAATGATGTTGTTATTTATATTAGCACTTATTCTAAATATGGCAGATAACTCGGATATGTCCTCTAGTCTAGTGGTGTCTAATCTAGTTACTTCTTCTTTTACTGTGCTGGTAAAACTCATAATATCCCTTCTTTCTTCTTAATTATATAATATTTTGGAAAAAAAAGAAAGAAATTATTGGGAATCTCTTTCTTCTATCAGGCTATTTACCGCTAATACGAACTTTTTAGGCATTATTTTGGCAAGTAAGTAGTTTAATTTCATATTAGGTGGTATTATTATTAGTTTATTTTTAAACATGTTATCTATGGCATATCTACTGGCAAATTCACTAGTAAGTGATGATATGTTAAATTTTACATTAGCAACATTATTAAAGTTTGTTGCTACTGGACCGGGACAGAATATGGATATTTTTACATTTGATTTATCCTTTTTTAGTTCTTCATAAATGGCTAGGGATAGGCTCACTATATAGTTTTTAGTGGCATAGTATGTAGCCATGTATGGTCCTGGCATGAAGCCCGCCATGGAAGCAACATTTAGGATGCGACCATAATCTCTTTTGACAAAATCTCTTAGAAATAGTTTGGTAAGAATATGGTAGGCTTTGATGTTTAAATCTATCATATTCATTTCTTTATCTAGGTTTGTTTCGGTAAAATTACCTGCGTCGCCAAAGCCGGCATTGTTTATTAATATGTCAATGTTTTCATTTCTTACTTCTTTGTAGAGTTTTATACATTCTTCTTCTTTGGATAAGTCGAAGCCATAGGTTTTTATTTTGTTCTTTAAATCTTTGAATTTTTTATCTAATTCTTTTTTGTCTTTGGCTACGAGAAATAGGTCAAAATTATATGTGCTTAGATATTTGGCCATGTCGTAACCCATTCCGGAAGATGCTCCTGTTATTAGTACTTTCATTTTATTGCCCTTTCTAGAAAAAGAATAATCACTACTGACTATTCTCCTTTTTCTAATTTGTTAATTACTTCTGTGCATACACAAATTACTTTGTGTTTTAAGTCATCTGCAATGCCCTCAAGGACTGGTGTTCCTTTTTCTTTAGCTAAGTCCACTAGATCTTCGGCTTTTCTTTGTAATTCTTTAGCCTTCTTCTTAGCTATTTTTTCTACTTTTTCTTTATCTAGATCTTCTAGTTCTTTTTTGATTTCATCTACTTTTTTAGTAAAACTTTCTTTGATGTCTTCTATTTCAATTTTATCTACATCTTTCATGAATTCATCAAATTTTCTTTTGATATCACGTCTTAGGTCGCTCCCTTTCTTTGGAGCAAATAGTAGGGCTAAGCCTGCTCCTATTCCTGCACCTAAAACGAATTTTCCAAGTCCTTTTTTACTCATTTTTCAATCTTCCTTTCTTTTTGTTATTTTTTCTATTAATGAATAAATTATGTTAACTACTTTATCTGTTATGAATGTAAACTTGTTACTTACTGCATTTACAACAGAAAATAATCCATCTAAAGCAGTAACTTTCTCAGTAATATTATCAACAACTTTATCTATTTTATGTATTGTTATTGTTAACTTTATAGTTAATACTATTAATGCCACTAGTAAAATAGCACCTAATATATACAAAATTACTGGTAAAACTTCACTTGCAGTCACTATTATTCATCCCCTTCGTACATTGAATCTATTAAATTAAAGATATCATTATCTTCATCAGCACTTATATCTTTACCACCATTAAGTGCTTCATCTATGGTCTTTTCTTCTGGTGATACTTTTTCAAATTCTTTTGTATCCTCTAATTCTTTTTTTACAGTTACTCTAGTCGTTCTTTTTGGTGGTTCTTCTTTTACTTCTATTTTCTCAGCAGTGCTTTCAGTGCCATTGTGATTTACTATTTTTACATCACTATCATTTACTTCAACTTCTTTAGCATTAATTACTACACTTGGCTTTTCTTCCTTTTTTGGTATTTCATAGTCCACACCGAAATCAAAATAATTATCTTCTGCCTCCTCTAGTGTTACATCTTTTACATCATCTTTTGTCATGTCGGATAAAAGATTGTCATCATCACTAAGTAACTTTTTGTCAGCATTTTTGGTTATTTTTACTTCCTTATATAATTCACAATTTTCACATAAATTGTTTCTTATATCATCTGTTAAACTACCAAAAGCTTTATTTCTTACTGTCTCAAAATCAACTTTTCTAGATGGTCTTTTTATTTCATAAGAATCTTCATCTTGTACTTTTACTTCATCTTTAGTGTAATTTTTATCAAGTACTCCATATACTGGAGATATAACTGGAGTTGGTTTGAATTTTTTTGGTTTAGGCTCTTCCTTTTTGGCATATAGTTCTGATACTTTCTTTTCTTTATCTAAAACATTTTTATTGTTATTATAGGCAGTGTTATAATTGCTTGAAGTTGTATTTACAAATGTTCTAGGAATTGGATCATCATCCATATCCATAGGAAATGAGAAGTTGCTGCTTCTTGTCTTTACTATTTCTCTATCACTTATGACATCTTCTTTTGGTGACTCTTCACGCTGTTTTCTTATTTCCTCTCTTTTTTCTTCCTGCTCTATTTTATTTCGCATAAAAGTAGGAAGTTTATGTTCTTCTTCTTTTTCTTCTTTCTCTAGTTCTATTTCTTTTGTCTCCACTACTTCTTCTTCATCAGTGAATAAATCTTTTAGTTTATCAATAAATTTCATAGTCATATCTCCCTTTTGTTAATATTCTGGTAAATCAGGAATTACTGTTTCCTCATCTACTACATATTCACTTAAATACTCTGAGAATTTACTCGTTGTATTTTCTGGCTTTCTTATTTTATATTCTTCAGCAGTACTTGAATAGTATTCATCTTCAAGAATTTTCTTTATTAAATTATCATTATAATCAATGCTATTTAGTATAATCATACTATTTGCTATTACTTCGTTTAATTTTTCTTTTGGAACATTGGCTTCTATTTTTGCATAATTATATATTATTTTAAGAAAATAATCGTTTTCGTTTTTTTCTATAGATATATAGCCCATTTTTTCACCATTACTTATTTTATAGTAAAACTCTTTCCCAGTCTCATCTTTAAAATTTAATGGATTATGATAATAATAACTTACAGCATCTACATATAAATAAATATTTACATCTTCATATTTGAATTTTTGATTATAATCTTTATCATATACTTTTTTTACTCCAATGGGTAAATAATATTTATATCCCATTGAAGCGGTATTTGTACTTATATTGTTTTCCTCTATTATATCGTCTATTATTACCTTATAATCATCAGTGTTATCTATTCTAGTACAACCTATGCATAATATTAACAATGCACTTAGTATTAATACTTTTTTCATATCATACCTCTTCTACATTATAACAAAAAATAAAATAAAAAGGAATACTTTTTTATTATTTTAAAGAAAAAATATAGCTTTTGGCTATATTTCTTGCATTACTGTAATAATCATAGGTTTATTACCAGTCTCTTTAATTAAATATTTTGATAGTTCATCTCTAATAGAATTTTTTACTTTGTTGTACTCTATGTATCTTGAACTACTTGTATTTAATAGTATTATTTCAGTAGATATTCTTTTTATTTCTTTTATTAATTCATAGGAGTCTCTTACATAGACAAAACCTCTGGTAAGCACTTCTGGTCCGGATATTATTTCTTTTGTTTGCTTGTTTAAAGTAACTGATATTATCATAATACCATTATCTGATAGTATCTCACGGTCTTTTAGAACCATTTCACCAATATCATCTGATGAATTACCATCTATTAGGATAGAACCTGATGGTACTTTTTCAAAATCTTCTTTTAAAATACCATTTTCTATTAGGACAACATCACCATTTTCTTTTAATAGAATATTTTCTTTTGGTATTCCTGATAGTTCTCCTATTTCAGCATTTAATACTTGGTCTTTATATTCTCCTCTTATTGGAAAATAATATTTTGGATGCATTAGATTTATCATAATCATTAAATCTTCTTTTGCAGCATGATGTGATAAATATTTGTGTGAAGATAATGTTACTACTTTGGATCCTACTTTTGATATTTCATCTAATAAATGATAGAATGTTTTTTCTCTATTCTCAAATATTGGTGTTGCTAAGAAAATTGTGTCCTCTTCGTTTAATTTAATAAATTTATCATAACCATTTACTATTTTCATTATATTGTAATATGGTTTTTCTTTTTCATTAGCATTTAATATTACTACATTTTTATCATTTATATTTGATAAATCTCCAATTATCTTTTTATTAATGTTTAAATAATGATTTTCAATAGCGGAATCTATTATTGTTTTTAGTCTTTTACCCATTATTACTACTTTACGATCTGTTTTTTCTAATTCACTAAATAATTCTTGGATACGATATAAATGTGAATCTAAAACATTGAATATTATTCTTCCTTCTGTAGCATTTAATGTTTCTTTTATTAGGTCCGCTATTCTATGTCTTGGTGATGTGAATCCTTCAATGCCAGCATAATTTGATTCGGTAAGTAAACATAATACATTTTGTTTACCTATATATGCTAATTTGCCTATATCGGTTTTATATGCACCTTTCATTAATGGATCTACAACAAAGTCTGATGCATAAAATATTACTCCATCACTTGTATATATGGCATATCCAAAGTTATCTGGAGCAGAATGTGATAGATTTACAGGAAACACTTTGATTTTTCCTACTTCCAGTGGAATATTAGCCTTAATTTCTTTTAGGCTACTGGTATCTATCTTGTATGTTTCAAACTCTTTTTTTACGATATCTAAAGTATACTTTGAGGCAAATACTGGTACGCCTTCTAAATCTGGCATTAAATCGGGTAATGCACCAATATTTTCTTCGTGTCCATGCGTTAAAAATATTCCTTTTATTCTTTTTTTATTTTCTTTTAAATAACTTATATTTGGTATTATATAGTCTATTCCTAAAGTAAACTCATCGGCGTATTTAAGACCGGCTTCAAATACAAATATTTCTTTATCTACTTCAATAATAAACATATTTTTGCCATTTTCATCTAGTCCTCCTAGTGAAAATAATTTTATTTTACTCAAATTGATTTCTCCTTTCTTTTTTCTTAAGTAAAAGACTTAATAATTATAACAAAAAATAGACAAAAATGCAAATATTAATTATTTAATATATATGTTTTAACAGAGAAGACCTTAGGCTTCTCTGTTCCTCTTAAGACTACAGGCTTAAGAGGCAAAAAAAAGACTTCACTAATAATTTGAGTGAAATCTTTGTATTTTATAATTTTTTTATTTTTTCTTTAATGTTTATAAGTAATGCTGCTATGTTAGTTCCGTCTGTTCCACCACCTTGAGCGAATACTTTGGAACCACCACCGTTACCTTTGCATGATGTTGATAATTCTTTAATAATCATACCGCAGTCTACTCTGTTTGAGGTTGACTTGGCTATGAAGTTAACACTATCATCTTTATTCTGATTGGCAAGTAAGATAAAACTATTATCCAACTGATTACTCAAAGCGGATACTATTTGTTTTAATGTTGATATATCATAGTCATTGGTAATGCTTATTATTGTTGTAATACCATTTATTTCTTCTTTAATACTTAAGAAACTTGTTAAATCACTTATGGACTTTTCGTTCTTTTTAATAATAAATTCTTTTTCTAACTCTTTTATACTATCTTTTAGACTTTCTAATTCGTTCTTATTTATTATGATATCCTTATAACTAGTAGGGACATCGTTTGCTATGTTGAAGTTGAATTTTAGGTCTATATTTAATTCTTTAGCCGCTAATACGATTTTTTTGGCTTTATCTAATAGTTTTAACATCTGCTCGTTATATTTTGATACTTCTTCTCCTAATATTTCTTCAATGTTTGTATCAGTAGCAGCAATTACTCTGAATGTGTCTGAGCCTTTGTTTTCAACGCTTGCTATGGCAAATTTGTTTATATCTTTTGAATTGATTACATGGGTTCCGGCACAAAGTTCTACAGAATCGCCAATTGTTACTACTCTTACAACGCTTCCATACTTGTCACTGAATAAAGCCATAGCACCTTTTTTCTTAGCTTCATCTAAGCTCATATACTCTATCTTTGTTTCGTATGCTGCTTGTATTTTTTGATTTACTAAGTCTTCTACCTTTAATATTAGTTCATCTGATAGTCTACCATGATAGTTGAAGTCAAATCTTAGCATTTTGTCATCTACTTTAGAACCTGCCTGATGAACGGAGTCTCCTAGTAGTTCTTGTAGTGATTTTTGTAATAGATGAACTGAAGAGTGGTTCTTCATGGTATTTAGTCTTTTTTCTTTTGATACATGAGTTAAAATTTTATCTCCTTTGGTTACTGTTCCTTCAAGAACTTTTACATATACCATGTGCTGACCATTTGGTGCTTTGATAACATCTAATACTTCCAGTTTACACTTGTCGTTTTTTAGGTATCCTGAGTCCGCTACCTGGCCACCGCTTTCGGCATAAAATGGATTTTCTTTTAGAAAGATGTAGCATTCATCACTGGAACTATCAACGAACTGATTATCTTTCATGATGGATGTTACTTCTGTTTCTAATCCTAATTTATCGTATCCTACGAACTTGCTTTCTTCTTTATAATTTATTAGAGCGTCATTTTGAATGTTCATGCTACTTTCTACTTTTCTGCTGTTTCTTGCTAGTGTTTTTTGGGCATTCATATAGGACTTGAAACTTTCTGTATCCACTGTGAAGCCTTTTTCTTCGGCGGCTTCTATGGTAAGTTCTATTGGGTAACCGTAAGTATCATATAATTTGAAAGCATCTTTACCGCTGATGACTTTGGTACTATTTTGGAATAATTCTTCTAAATGTTTTTCTCCTGATAGAAGTGTCTTTTGAAATAGTAACTCTTCTTTGGTAATTAGATCTTTTACTTTTGATGATTCTCCTACTAGATATGGATATATTTCTTTGTAATTTTCTACAACGATATCTATTAGGTCACTTAGGAACTCTCTATTTATATTTAGTTTTCTTCCCATACGCGAAGCTCTTCTTAATAATCTTCTTAGAACGTAGCCCCTTCCAACATTTTCAAATACTGCACCATCTGCTAGAGCAAATGTTAGGGTTCTTATGTGATCTGCTATTACTTTGAATTCTATTTGTCCTGTGTAAGGTAAATGTGATATTTCTTCAATTCCTTTCATTATTGGAATAAATAAATCTGTTTCATAGTTTGTTTCGGTTTCTTGAAGAATGCATGCCATTCTTTCAACGCCCATACCTGTATCGATATTTTTACTAGGTAGTTCTGGATAGTCTTCTCTTTTTAATCCTTCAGTGGCATTGAACTGGCTTAAAACATTGTTCCATATTTCTATATAGCGATCGTTTTCTTCTTCATTTTGTAATAGACTGATACCTTTATGTTCTTTATCATATTTTTCTCCTCTGTCGTAGAAAATTTCGGTATCAGGGCCTGATGGTCCTGGACCTATTTCCCAGAAATTGCCATCTAACCTTACTAAATGATCTTTCTTTATTCCTAATTTTAACCATAAGTTGTAAGTGTCATCATCGTGAGTATACACTGTTACATATAATTTATCTTTATCTATATCAAAGTATTTAGGACTAGTAAGTAATTCATAAGCCCAAGTGATGGCTTCTTCCCTAAAATAGTCGCCGATGCTGAAGTTACCCAGCATTTGAAAGAAGGTATGATGTCTAGCTGTGTGTCCAACTGACTCAATGTCTCCTGTTCTAATACATTTTTGACAACTAGTTAATCTTTTGTTTTTTGGTACGATTGTTCCATCAAAATATTTTTTTAATGGTGTTACACCGGCATTTATCCAAAGTACTGTCGGATCATCTTTGGGAATAAGTGAGGCTGACTCTATTATTGTGTGCCCTCTTTCTCCAAAGAAATTTAAGTACATATTTATTATTTCATTACCTTTTAGCTTTTTCATTTGGTTTCCTCCTGGTATATCTTATATACATCTTCTTTTAGTTTTTCTAGTGTATCATTTGTTATCTCGTAGTCAAAATCTTCATAACTATCCATGGCAGTCTCTGTACTATGTTTTTGTTCTTTACCTGATAAATTGGTTTCAAAATTAATTCTTTCTACTTTGATAGTTACTACATTATCAAACTTTTCCTTGATACTATCTATTTCTCTTGGTAATCTGATGTCTGGAACAATGATAGCATCATAAAAATATGAGTATATTTCTATATCATCTATCTGCCTATCTATAAACATTTCTGCTTTGTTTAATTTATTTCTTATTACATCTGTGCCTAACTCCTGAAGCAACGTTCTTGGTTTGGTTTCTTCACTGCCATCCCAACCAGTCATCTCCATGGCATAGAACTTTATATATTTGCCCGCTCGTGAAAAGATAACCTTTTTGCCATCTTTTTCGTAGAATTCTTTTAGGTATCCAGCTATTGTATCTTTACCGTGTCTAGCTTTTCCACTTAATAAGTATATTTTTGGGTTTCTATAATTTACTTCCATGTCTATTACCTCCATATTTCTTTTTTATTATACCAAATAATGAATAATAAGTATAGATAATTTAAAATAAAAAACAAATATAATTGTTTACATCACTTCGCAGTGATGCGATTTCTGCTCCATAAACTCTGTAATTAGAGTCTTCCACAGACATAAACTCCGATACGAACTACCGTACATTTTTGCGTTTAAATATTATAAACTATTAATGCAATTTCCTATCTTTTTCTTTAGTACTTAGTATATTATTATCAAGTAATTTATAAGCATTATATATATCTTTTGATATCATTATGATAATCATTGGGTAAATTAGTTACATTTACATTATACACAAGTTTTTTGCACTTTTCAAGAGCCATATTGCAAAACACGTATATTAGATTTTACCTTTAATTTTTCTTTTACCATTATTTCTTCTTTCCTTTCTTGATTCTCCTAAGTGTTCTTTTTATTTTTGATTAGTTTATGTCATACTCCTCCCTTCTCCCTTTTTTATCCTCTCATACTTATATACAAGATTTGATATCTAATTTTGCCATTTTTTCGAAATTTTTTTTAAATTATTTTATTATTACCAACAATTCTTAGATTTATAGCAAGTATTAATTATGTGATAATGAATAAAATTTGAAACAAGGAAGACTATTTAGGCTTCCTTGTTCCACTTAAGACTACAGGCTTAAGTGGGAATTAGAAAAGTTAGTAAAATATTTTGAAAAAGTACTATTTTTAACTTTACCACATAGTTTTTAAATGGTATAATGAATTTAAGAGAGGTGAATAGATGAAAAAAGAAAAAAAAGGTGGTAAACTAATTATTGCAGTTGGTGCTATAGCTATTTGTACTGTTACTGCTGGTGCTTTTTTTAGAAAAGATATTATTTATAAGTACTATGAATATTCGGTAAATAAGAATTATTCTAGTACTAATGTTAAAGTTAATGATTATTATCTTGAAGATAATTTTGAATATGTTAATAATTATACTGGTACTGGTATAATAAATAAGAAGGACTTTATTGATTTTGTGTATTATGCTATTAATAGTGGTTCTGATTATTTGGAAAGATATATAGATAGAGATTATACATCATATAGTAGTGATATTAATAGACTTACGAGTAATGATGGTGAGGAATTTAAGGATGTTATTTCTGTTTTGAATAACTTTGTTCATCCTTATAATAGTTCTAATAATATTAAACTTACTTATGGTGGTGATTATAAGATTGGCATTAGTGTTAACAAGGCTTATACTGATAAGGAAATTGAGGAAATTAATAAAGTAGTTGATAAGGTTATTAGTGAGAAGATTACTAATAGTACTCCTACTAGAGAGAAAATTAAGATTATTCATGATTTTATTATTGACAATGCTGAATATGATAAACTTAAGTATAATAATAAGAATGATGCTACTTATAAATCTAATACGGCTTATGGGGTATTGATACAGGGATATGGTACTTGTAATGGTTATGCTGATGCAATGGCTATCTTTCTTGATAAACTTAATATTATTAATTATAAGATTAGTAATGATGAACATATTTGGAATTTAGTTTATTTAGATGGTAAATGGTATCATTTGGATTTGACTTGGGATGATCCTATTAGTGAGACTAATATTAATAGAGATACTTATTTCTTGATAACTACAAAGACTTTGGAAGAACTTAATGATGGTACGCATAATTTTGATAAAAAAATATATAGCGAAGCTTAATTTGAAGCTCCGCTATTTTCTATGTTGTCCACTAGTTTTGGTAGTGAACTGAAATTATTTATTAACATTGTGAAATCGTCTTTATATATTATTTCATCACCGGACACATCGATAGTCATATATTTTGTTTCTACTAGTACTGAACTGTTGGTGTTATTTAATTCTATTATTTCGTATGTATCGGATTCTTTATCATAATATGATAATAGGTTTAGATATGAACAATCTATATATGACATTGGACTTAGGGTTATTTCTTTATCTCCCACTTTTAGTGTTACGGTATCGATAAAAAAATATAGGTCTTTACCATCATATAGGAACATATAATCGAATGACTTATTTATTCCTTTTTGATTTAGGTAATATAAGTCATTTTTTTTGTATATTTCTGTTAGGGCATTTACTGCATACTGTCTATCTTTTATTGGAAAGACAGCACTCATTTCTTTAGGAAATATTACTTTATCACTATCTTTTATGTATATTGGTGTGCTATCTAGGCTGACGTTAAAGTCTTTGCTTTTGATATCTAATACGACATTTTTTCTATTTCTACTGATAGTGGCTTTGTATTCTATTTTGTTTTTTGAGAAGTACTGGTAAACATCTTGTTCTTTTTCATAGGCATATCTATTATTTCGATATTCTCTTCCATATAGGAATAGGGCTATTAGTATTACTACTCCAAGAAAGACTGGTATTAAGATATTATATTTTTCTTTTATGAACTGTTTCATTGTACCTCCCTAATATATGAATTTATCACTAGCGGTAATGCCTTTGATGATGGTATCCTCTGATTTGACATTTATTAATTTTAATTCGATGATATCGCCATCTGTCATTTTGTCTAGTTTGACTATTTTTTCTTTGCTATCAATTGATACATCAGATATTGTCTTTTTTCTTGTTTCACCTGTTTTGCTATCTTTTATGGTAACTACTAGATCTGCTTTTGTTAATTTATAACTATTATCTGTTGTTATGACATATGTTATCTCACCTACTCTTGTTCTGGTTACTTTCAATGATAGTTTTGGTTTTTGTGTGGATATGGTGGTATTGGAAAATTCTTTTATGATGGTTTGTCCTTCTTCAGTAGCCGTATATTTGAATTTTAGATTGTATTTGGTATTTGGTAATATGTCTTTTAATTCGTATCTTGTGTTGTTTGCATTTAGATATATTACTTCTACTTTATCTGAATCTTCTTTTTGTACTTCCATATAGACTGATGTGTATTCTTTATATGGATCGTAGATTACATAGTCTATAATAATTTTATTTACTGTGGATGTTACTGATACTACTGATGTCTGTTTAGTGGCTTTTTTAATTTCTTCAATGGTGGTGCCTCCGTTTCCTCCGGTTGTATTTCCATTGCCACCGGTATTGTTTCCATCATTTCCACCAGTTGTATTATTTCCATTATTACCATTTGTACCTATGTTAGTAACATTGTCATTGATATTTTTGCTTTCGTCTGGAATTAAATCTTCTTTGGTGTAATTATTACTAGAACCAATAATCTTTTTTAGATCTATTTTGTCGCTTCCATAGGTCAATATTTCGGTTGCTATATCAAATGTATAGTTAGAAGTAATTATTTGTGTTTCGGAAAATGTTTTTAAATTTACTTTATGATTAGTAAGTGTTGCATTTCCGGCTTTATCTAATTCTACTAGTAGGAAATCGGTTGTTGATAAAAGGTTATCTGCAGACTTTATTTCTTTATCGATGATAAGGTATTTGCGATCTGCTAGTTTGTAGAACTTAGTAAGTAATGAGTTTTTTATTGTTGTTTCATTACTTGTTATGTTTATTTCACTACCACTGGAGATTTCATAATATCTTCCATATAGTTTTATTTCAGTTGTTTCTTCGTTAAAGGCAAGGGCGGTATTACCTAACTCATAGTCTTTGCCATCGTATGTTAGGTAATACTCTCCTTTCCATTTTGTTTTTATTTTTCCTTCACTATTTAGTTTTATAGTGGTTTTATCTTTATCAAAAACGATATTTCCTTTTGATACAATGTATTCTTCTTTGTTTAATGATAAGAAGAACTTTATAACTAGAAAAAACATGATAATAATTATAATTGAAATCCCTATAATTATTCCTATGTTTCTCTTATTTTTTATATCATATTTTCTCATAATTACTTCCTTTCTTAGTTATCACCAGTACCAACTTGATACCTATGAGTCGTAGTCCCGTTTATTGACAGCATTAGTAGTTCACCATTATCTTCATAGTAATATCTTACATATAAATCGTTGTTTGTTCCTATTTTAACTCCGTCAGGTATTGGTATCTCAATATATGGGTAATTATCTTTATCTACTTTATATATAATGTCCCCGTAATTTATAGCATCTTTTACTAAATTTGATGTCATACTTGGTATTAATCCTTTTTCATTTGAATCTAGTTTTATTTCCGATTGTCTGTTGACATAAAGATTATATTTGATACCTTTTATTGATTCTTTAATATTATTTGTTGCACCTTTAAACTTTAATATTAAATTATTTCCTACTGCTGTTAAATATGGATCTCCTATTGAAAAACCAAGTTCACTTTTTGTATATTGAAATGCTCCAAATTTTACTACTTCTTCTTTGGTGTCTAATGAAACATTATTACGATATATATTAGCACTTGTGGAAATATAGTATTCAGTATTAGGTTTTAAAGATGCATATCTAACTTTTAGTGTAAATGTATTATTTACTTTGTTTTCAATTATGGTACATGAGGCTATTTTACTATTAGCACCATTTGAATTGCATTTTAAGTTATATAAATCTATTTCTAATTTACAATCTTCTTCATTTGGACAGACTTTTTCTTGTGGAGAATATTTAAGTTCCGCATAGAATTTTCCATCTTTTATTACTCTATCTGTATCTTCGATATTTATATTATAGTCAATGTAATAATCATAATTTCCGGATATTTTGTCTATTCCGGTACTTTGGTATAGAACTATGTTTGGTTCTTTTAGTTCGCCAAATAATGTTGTTGCTTTTAGTGTGTCATTGTATAATTCTAGTTCTTTAGGTTCGTCATCTGTTGTTACTGCAGTTATTACTAATCTATGATAATCTCCTCCAAAAACGAAGTCATTACCTGTAATATCGGCAGTAAATATTGCATTATTTTTGTTTGTTATATCTTTGTTTAATACTGTTCCGCCCCATTTTTCCAAGTTGCCTTCAGGATCATATAATTCATATCTTACATTGAAGTTTTCTTTTGATTTTAGACCTGTTGTTATATTTAATGTTCTTTCACTATATACTGTTTCACCTTTTGTTGATTTGTGTGAGTACTCAATATTTTTGAAAATATCATCTTTTCCTAATGTCTTTAGAGTATTTAAATATTGTATATAGCCGTTTTTACCTAAAGCAAATAATGGTGTTTTTTCATCTCTTCCATTCATATATGCGGAGATCTTATAATAGTATGTGCTATCTGGATTTAGGCCTGCGAAAGAAATATTTGTTAAATGTTCATAATCCGTTGATACTGATTTTGCGAACACTAGTTCACCTTCTTCATCTTTAGTATAAATATCTATATAAAACATATATTTTCCGTCTATTTTTACATAGTCTGTTTCTAAAGTGTCAGTGTCTATTGATAAGTTTATATTAATTATTGCTCCATTTATTAGCGGTGTTAATTTTGTATCAACTTTTGGAATGATACTGTTAAACTTAAATTTATTATTTGTTGTTTGTATTTCGGTTTTGTCTAATACTTTAGGGGCTATGAATATGTTATGACTCTTTAGTTTAATACCATTTGTTAAAACATCTATATCAGAATTTAGGGATACTTCACCATAATTTATGAAACTTTTATTTATGATATCTACAACATTAGTAGTAGATAAACTTGATTGTTTATGACTTTCAGTATATATAGTTGGTGTTATTCCAAATATTCCATTTGGTGTATCACTTATTATTGACTCTACTTTATTATTTGAATTTTTATATATGTAATAGTATTTTCCTTTGGTATTACCTATTTCTTGTAATATAAATCCTATATTACTTGCATTTTTATCATCTATTAGTCCACGAGAAGTAAAGTAATCTCCAAGTAATGATTTGCTACCAAAGCCTACATAACCTGTGTCATAGAAGGCCTCTAGTTTTACTGTTATATCTTTTCCTTTAAAGTCTTTTATATTAGCATAATCTATTTTTATGCATTTACTTGGTTCTTCTTCTGTACCACATTCTAATGGGGTTGTTATTACTTCCTCATATTTTAGTGAACCTGAAGTTAAGGTTACTAGATATGCTGAAACTCTATCTAAGAAATCATTATTATTTAATCTTAGGGTTAATTCATTATCAAATTCATCATATTTTAGTATGTAACTAAGTCCATATTTACTGGCATTATGGTAGCCATCAAAGTAGTATTTAAAGCTGATAGCACTTGATTTTTCTTTTTTATTTAGTGCTTTATTATAATATATATTATAGATGGTTTCATTAGTTAGATTTGATAGTGTAAAAGTTTCCATACTAGCGGTATTTGATATTTCAGTAGTATATTCTTCAGTGGAATCTTCTCCTACTGTGTAATGTATTAGATATTTATCTTCTTCTTTTACCAAGGCATTATCATAATCTACTACTATATACTTGTAGGTTATAGAGTTTGAAGTACTACTATCAATATACATTTTTATTTTTGGTTCTTCTTTAATACTTGTTATGGTTTCACTAGTTGGTTTTTTACTTGGATAATTAGTATCTATTTCTTTATCGTTATTTGTATCTAAACTTAAATCTATTGAGAAGGTATAGTTATTACCTCTTCTTAATTCTGTATCTACAGTGTTGTAATCTGTTCCATCTTTTAGGAAGAAATATATAGTATAATTTTCTTCTTCAGCGAAGTTTATGGTTTTCTTTTCTATTACTTTACCATCCATATTGGCATAGAAGTTTAACTCTTTGATTGGATTATCTCCTTGAAAATATGATTCTACTTTCTTCTTATCGAAGTTAGCGGTTACTTTATAACCTACTACGGTATTTGATGAAAGATTTTTGTTTATTCCTAATTCGTTAAAATCACCATATTCTCCAGATTGGGCTTGCTTTTTAGTTATTTCTTCAACAATTACTTCAGGAGAAGACACTTCATCTTCAAGTAGAAGTATTGCTGGTATTTCATATATAAATATGTTATCTTGAATTTTGAACTGATTTGTCTTATCAGCATCATAAGCATCTGCTACTTCTATAGTGTAATATCTATTTAATTTTCCACCTGATACTTCTCTTAGATTATTTATATCTGTTATACCAAACTGACTTGAATTAATATTGAATGATTTATTGTAATAATTTGATTTGATGTTGTTGTTTCCCTCAACAGGATAACTACCTAAAAGATTTTCTTTTTTAACTTCGCTTCCTTTATAAAGATTTATTTTGAAGGAGTCTAGTTTATCGATTATTGTACTACTTGGTTTGGTTACAGTTAATTTTGTATTTACTGATATTGGTAATTCGTTAGAATAGTTATTTAGAGTCCATTCTGACATAGTAAGGTTTTCTATACCGGCAGTAGTTATTATTGCAGATCCTAATGGTTTATTTACTTGTAATCCTTTGCCATTGTATAAATCATAATTCCCCCATACTTCAAACTTATAATCTTTATTTTCTGTTAATCCTGATACTCTTAAATCATAAGTTAATGTTTCTGGATCGAATGTAATGTTGTTTATATATTTACTTTCTTTGTCATTGGCTCCTTTATAAGTTATGTAAATATCACTTTTATCAGAAGGATCTCCTTGGTAGCAGCTTCTTCCCGGTATTGTGCAGCCTTCATCTTTTAATGTTAGTAATAAATGCATTGAGTTAAAGTCTACTTCTTTCTCTTCGAAAGTTACTGAAGGTAAACCAGCGATAATGAAGGGACTACTTAATACTGAATCTATTTCATTTTCTTTATAATTATCATAGTATCTTACTGTTACTTTATAAACATAATTTTTGTTTGAGGCTAAATTGTTTTCACCTAATTTTAATATTTCATTTTTTAAATTTACTGTACTAAATGTGTATACTGGGGTTAAGGTATCTACATTTTCTTCAGTTATAGTATCTAAATCGTATATTTTATAAATATAATTTGAGATGCTTTCATCTTCATCTGTTGGCTTTTCCATTGATAGTTCAAATGTTTTGCTTTCTTCATTTGATTTTACATTTACTTCTCCAAGAGATGGTTTTGCTTTTAATGTTTTAACCGATGTGTTTATTGTGTATACCTTAGAGTAATTGGTATTTTTGAATAGTACTTCATCTAGAATTACTTTGTATGAAGTGTTTTTTGTTAGACCACTAAATGTAAATTCTTCATCTTCACCATTTATGAAGGTGTGGTTATTTATTATGTTATTCTCACTATCTTTTAGAGTTACTTTAGCGGATTTTATGTTTTCATCACTGCTAAAATCTACGGAATATGTAACTGAGCTTGTAGTTACCATTTCTCTTTTTAAACTTAATTCTAAGTTATCTGTTCTAAAGTTTCTTGATAAGTATTCATAGTTATCTGAATCTTTTATTGACATATAATAGTTAGTATTTGGTGATAGTGAGGTAACTGCTACTTCTTGAAGATCTGATGATGTTAGTAATATTTTTGTATATACTGTTTCAGCATTATCTACATCATATAATGTTAAAATTAAGTTTCCTTTTATTTGATTTGCTGTGTCAATAACTTGAATTGTGGCATTTAGACTGTTGATATCTAATAGTGCTTTTACTAAGTCTACTGATACTTCTTTTCTTATTTCAGTGGTGTTGTTATCTTTACCATCTGTGCCATTACCAGTATTATCACTAGGATTGTCGGTATTATTTCCTGGATTATTATTATTAGGGTTATTGTTATCATTAGGTGTATTGCTGTCTGTACCATCTCCTGAACCATTTCCATCTTTATTATCTTTTACTTTTGAGGTATCTAAATTAATGTTTTCGTTACCATCAATAGTCATTTCATCAAGAGTTAGTTTTTCTTCTTCGTCATAGAAGACTTTTTTGCTACCTAATTCTATTTTTATTTTATCTCCAGCAAAGATTGTTGTTCCTTCGGTAGTGGTTTGATAACTTCCTTCATTGTTTTCTACTTTGACAATACCATCTTCAACAAATAATAGTTCAAAGTATTTTCCTTTTACTGGTTCTTCGTTACCCGCTAGTTTTATTCTTATATCGTTACCAATAACTATATATTTATTATCTGTTATTCTACCTAGTAGATTTCCAAATATTAAAGTTTTATCTGCTGTTTCTACTATATAACCGCCATTACTATATTTTAGGATTACTTTATCTGTAACATTATAGTATGGTACTAGTTTTTGATTAAAGTTATCTAAATCTAGAATTACTCCATTTTTCATAAATGATAATGATTCATCTAAATAGTGAATGAAGTTTTCTTTACTAGTGGCTACTTCTTTGTTGTCTACATCTTTAAATGTATATTCATTAAATACATTTTCTTTATAGACTGTATTATCGTTAAAGTAATATTTGTCGCTTTTTGTGGCAGTACTATTTATAATATATCCTGCACTATAAAATTCTTTAGAGGATTTTCTTGTTAGAAAGATTACTCCTACTGTTAGAATTATTAAAGTTATTATACTTAAACTTAAGATTAGCCAAAAACTTTTATCTTTAATTCCGATTTTTTTCATATTTTATCACCATTACCTATCATATAAATTATAGCAAATGCGTACTTAAAAGTCAATTTTATTACTATAATTTGTAAAAGAAAAATATTGTTTTTAATGTTCACTCTAAGCTATTATCTTAGAGTGTCATTTATAGCCTATAGTCTATAAATGATATATCAACCATATCTATTATATATAAGAGAGTAATATATTATATATTAAAATAATAAAAAATAGAGAGTGTGCTCTCTAAAATACATATTTAGTTAAGAAATATATTGCTAAAATGGTAAGTGTACCTGCAAGTCCTATGTAGATACATAGCATTACTAGATTTTTATCTTCTTTTTTTGATTTGCTTTTCATATGTTTTACCTTCCTTATATTTAGATGATAACATAAAGAATTATTTTTTTCAATAAATTTTGTTTTATTTATTTACAAATTAAAAATATATGGTATAATATTGATTGTGTTTGATTGTTAACACATTGTTGGGGCGTTAGCTCAGTTGGTAGAGCAACTGACTCTTAATCAGTGGGTCTAGGGTTCGAATCCCTAACAGTCCACCATTTAAAGAAATAAGCAAGCTTTACTTGAAGGCTTGTTTTTTTGTTTAATCAAAACCCCTAGACCCACTATTACATTTCAGCTTAAACTATTTTTCTAATCGAATAATTTAGTTGCTCTCCAACTGTAAAAATAAATTGTATCTTTTTTAAAAATATGTTATTATTTTTATAGTATATGGAGGATAATGTTATGGCTTACATAGATTTAGTTGTGCTAATTGTTTTGTTAGTATTTGTTATAATATATTCAAAAAGGTTTCAAACTTATATGTTTGGATTTGGAATGATAGATATTTTATTTAGAATTCTTAACTTAATAAATGGATTTATTCCAATAAAAGAGATAAAAAATTTTATAAATACATACATTCCAGCATCAATTCCGTCTGTTATAAATCATTATACAACGGGAATTTTTAACACCGTATTAATATGGGTATACATAGTTATAATGGCCGTTTTCTTATATTATATTGTAAGAGTATTTGTAAAGCGAAAAAAGATATAATATGCATAATTTAATTTTACACTAACCACCAAAAGTTAGTGTTTTTTAAACCTTATTTTGTTATAATAAATAGATACATCATATGAGTGGAGGAATAAAAATGAACGAAAGTATTGTAAAAGAAATAAGTACAAATTTAAACATAACTGAAAATCAGGTAAATGTAACCCTTCAAATGTTAAGTGAGGGAAATACCATACCTTTTATCGCAAGATATAGAAAAGATAAAACAGGTGGCCTTAGTGAAGAAGAAATAAAAGTAATTGGTGATGCTTACGATTATCAAGTAAACTTACTTAAAAGAAAAGAAGACGTAATAAGGCTAATTGATGAAAAGGGACTTTTAACTGACGAATTAAAATCACAAATAACAAATGCTGCAAAATTAGTTGAAGTAGAAGACCTTTATAGACCGTACAAAGAAAAGAAGAAAACCAAAGCAACAGAGGCAATTAAAAACGGACTTGAACCACTAGCTAAAATGATTATGTCTTGTCCTTTAAATGGTGATATTAAAAAATTATCCGAAAAATTTATTAATGAAAACGTAAAAGATGAAACAAGTGCATTAGAAGGTGCTAAATACATAATAGCAGAATGGATAAGTGACAATGCAAGTTTCAGAAAATACATAAGGTCAAACATGTATAAATATGGCACATTAGTTACTAAAATTAAGAAAAATGCTAAAGATGAAAACAAAACATATGAGATGTATTATGACTATAGTGAAGCCGTAAGCAAAATAAAACCACACAGAATACTTGCTATTAATAGAGCTGAAAAAGAAAACGTAATAACTGTTAAAATAGATGTAAATGAAGAAAAAATAATAGAATATTTAGAAAAGAAGAATATAAAAAACGAAAAGAGTTTTTGTGCTTCGTATATAAAAGAGGCGATAGAAGATAGTTATAAAAGACTTATTTTTCCTTCAGTTCAAAGAGAAATTAGAAGCGATTTAACTGAAAAAGGAACGGATTCTGCGATTGATAACTTTGGAAAGAACCTAGAAGCATTATTGCTTACTCCGCCTATGAAAGAAAAAGTTGTTCTTGCTTTTGACCCAGGATTCGTTAATGGCTGCAAAATTGCGGTTATCTCAAAAACAGGTGATTATTTAGACTCTTGCGTAATAAAGCCATTCTTAAAAAACATTAATGAAGAAAGCATAAAAAAATGTAAACTCGAGATTTTGGCATTAATTAAAAAATACAATGTCGATGTAATAGCAATTGGAAACGGAACGGCATCACGTGAATCTGAAAAATTCTGCGCAGACTTAATTAGAGAATACAACGTTCCTTGTAAGTACGTGATCGTATCAGAAGCAGGGGCATCAATTTATAGTGCATCTCCTATTGCGATAGAAGAGTTTCCAGATTTAGCGGTTGAAAAAAGAAGTGCCGTATCAATTGGTAGACGTCTTCAAGACCCATTATCAGAGCTTGTTAAAGTACCTCCAGAAGGTATTGGAGTTGGGTTATATCAGCACGATGTGGCAGGTAAAAAGCTATCTGAAAGTTTAGATTTTGTTGTATCAAAGGCAGTTAATAGTGTGGGTGTAAACATTAATACTGCATCACCATCTTTATTGAAATATGTATCTGGAATTAAGAAAAATAACATTGATAAAATACTTTCGTACAGAAAGGCAAACGGAAAGATTTCATCTAGGGAAGAAATTAAGAAAAAGAAACTTTTAAGTGACAAAGTATATGAGCAAGCAATTGGATTTTTAAGAATACCTGAAGGTGAAAACATACTTGATGCAACAAGCATTCACCCAGAAAGTTATGATATTACGCTTTCATTATTAAAAAGTTTAGGATTTGATGTAAAAGACGTTGGAACGCATGCTTTATCTGATAAACTTTCTTCATTAGATATAGAAAAATATGCTAGTATGTTAGGTACTGATGTATATACTTTAAGTGATGTTGTATCAAGTCTTCAAAAACCAAACAGGGATCCTAGGGACGATTATGCACAGCCTATTTTAAAGAGTGATGTTTTATCAATTGAAGATTTAAGCGTAGGCATGAAACTTCAGGGAACCGTAAGAAATGTTGTTGATTTTGGGGCATTTATTGATATTGGACTTCATAATGATGGTTTAGTTCACATCTCTAAAATTTCTAAAGATTACATTAAGCATCCATCTGATTTATTAAGCGTAGGTGACATAGTAGATTGTTATGTAATAGCGATTGATAAAGATAAAGAAAAAGTGTCATTATCGCTAATAAAAGAATAAATTAAAAGAACTAGTAAATGGAATTGTTTTTGATATAAACTTTTCCACTATTATCTAGTTCTTTTTCTTTTTCATAATCATTTTTAATTTTTATGTATATATCTTTTATTTCTTCTTTTGAGTAGCTAGCTTTTATTAAATCATATTTTTCTAAGTAACTTGTAAGTGGTACTGCACTTATAATGTCAGGCCCGGTTTCTACCCAGTATGTTTTATCTTCCTTGTTATACAAAACAGCGTATACTTTATAATCTTCTTTTAAAACGTCAGTGTAATAATACTCTGTAACATCGGATGATTTTTTTGATAAAATTGTTCTTTTTGTAATTTTTATTTCCGTTTTTTCACCATCCAATGTTTCTATAACATACCAATTAAAATCATTCATTTTATCAAATGTCACAAAGTTATTTAAATCTGAATCCGAGTAAGAAAAGCTTACTTCATTTTTATCCATAACGTTCGTATTTGAGCAAGCTGTAAAGAGCATCATAGCACTCATTGTTAAACTTCCAATTCTTATGCATGTTTTTTTCTTCATAAAATCGCTTCCTTATATAAAATTAGCATAATGATTATATATTTAAATATATTGAATTGTCAATAAAAAATTAATTTTATTTGTTGACAAAAAGCAATAAATGAGTATTATATTTTTGCAGGAGATATAACTATGGAAAAAACTGGAAAACAAAGTGAATTATTAAAAAAGAAAATATCAGAATATAAAGAAAAATTAACGGCAGCAATTAAAGATTGTAATCAAGTTTATATTACAACTCATTTAAATGAAGATTATGATGCAATTGCATCAATTGGCGCTATGGCGCTTATTTGTAAACGTCTTAAAAAGGCTCCATACATTGTTGTTGACCAAAAAGATTATGATAGTTTATCAGTTGAAAAAAGTGATATGTATGAAGCATTAAAAGACAAAAACTTTGTAATTATTAATCTAGATGATTTTAAAAATAACAGAGTAGAAAACTCACTTTTGATAGTACTAGATACTAATAAAGGATTCATGACGCCGCTTAAAAATAATTATGATGACTTTAATAACATAATAGTAATAGATCATCATAAAATGGATGATAATACTATAAAAACAAAAAACAAGTTTATACTTCCAGATATGGTATCAAGTACTAGTGAAATGATGTATTGGATTTTAAAACAAATGAAAATAAATCCAAAAGATAGACTTTATAATAATTTCTTGTTAACTGGTATTTTGCTAGATACAAATAAAAAGGATAAAAATATGTATCCATCTACTTATCTTTGCATAAGCAATTTAGATACTCCTTTAAAGACTGATAAGGACAAGGTTGATATGTACTTTTCTACTGATTATGAAAGTGATAGGAGAGTTCAAGATTTAGTAGATGAAATGGAATGGATAACAATAAGATATGGCATTGCAATAGATAATAGTAAAGTGTATTCTAAAGAAGAAGTTGCAAAGGCTGCTGATTATTCATTAAAGTATACATCAGAAGCAATTATAACGTTTGGTAAGGCTGAAGATGGAGGATACCACGTGAGTGCAAGGAGTAATCGTGGTAATGTGGACATTGATGCTATCATGGGTATTTTAAATGGTGGTGGAGGAAATAGTGCAAGTGCATCTTGTAGTACTTTATACGTTGATTGAGATACTTTATCGGAAGAAAAAGAACAAATATTTGAAAAGATTAAAAAAATCATATATTTAAGATCTAGAAGAAAAAAGCCAAAGAAGGGTAAGTAAATCCAGTTTTGGCTTTTTTTATTTTGCATAGTTTAGTACTTGACAATGCATAGTACTAGGTGTTATTATGTAACCGTGAGGTGATTATTATTAATACTCAATTTAAAAAGGGCGTTTTAGAGCTATTGGTATTGTTAATTGTAGAAAATGAGGATAAATATGGTTATGAGATGGTTGAAGAAGTGTCAAAAGTAGTTGATGTTAATGAAGGAACCATATATCCAATATTAAAAAGATTAACTAATGAAAATTATTTTGAAACATATTTAAAGGAGTCGACCGAGGGTCCACCTAGAAAGTATTACCATTTAACCATTCTTGGTAAAAAAAGAAAAGATGAGTTATTAAATGAATGGACAAGGTTTAATAAAAGTGTAAGTAAATTTATAAAGGAGAGTGGCAAATAATGAATAAGAAAACATTTTTAGGTAATTTAAGAAAAAGACTTAATGTACTAAGTAAAGATGAGGTAGATGATATTTTAGAAGAATATGAGGGCTATATTAATGAAAAAGTATCTTCCGGTAAATCAGAAGAAGATGCTATAAAAGATTTTGGTAATTTTGATTCTTTAGTAAAGGAAATATTATCGGCCTATAAATTAAATGAGAACTATGAAGATAGCGTAAAGGAAAAAAACTTATTTTCTGAATTCATAGATAATTCTGTTTCTTTTCTAAAGGACATTGTAAGAAACATAGGAAGTCGTTCTAAATCTGATATCATTAAGTTTGTTTTTGAGTTTATTGCGTTGTTATTATTTATAGCAATTCTTAAAATTCCTGTAATAATAATAGAAGATGCTGGAAGATGGCTTTTTGAAAGACTTATTTCACCATTTGGAGATGGCTTTGGAATTATATGGAAATATGCAATTGAAATAATTTATTTATTAATATCAGTAGCGAGTATAGTTAGTTTTGTAAAGAAAAAGTATATTTGTGATGATATAAATGAAAATAAAAAAGATTCTGTTAAATGTAAGAATTCTAAAAGAATAGAAAAGTGCAAAACAGATAACACATCTAGTAATTCGTTTTCTAACGTTTTAATTGTACTTTTTAAGGTGTGTTTGATATTATTTGTTGTTGTGCCTGCTATATTCAGTTTTTTAGTAGCGTTTGTCTTAGTAATAATTGGTATCGTTTTATTGATAGACAAAGTTCCATATTTAGGGATATTCTTATGCATGCTAACGTATTTAATACTCAACTTTTTATTCCTAGATTTATCTTTTAAATTTACTTTTAATAAAAAACTAAATTCTAAAGCATTAATTATAACTATAATATCTACTATTGTTTTATTTGCTGTTGGAATTGGGTTATCATTTTATGAGGTTGTTAATACAACGTTTATTGATGCAGTGCCTAAAGACATAAAGCAACTTAGCAAAGAAAAAGAAGAATTATATTCTGATAACTTATCATTAACTTGCAAAAACATTTATCATACAAATTGCGAATATGTAATAGATGATACATTAGAAGATAAGGTAGTAGCTACGGTAACTTATTATGATTATAATAATGAAGCAGATGATAACTTAAATGTTTCAAGAACTAAAAACGCTGATAAGCTAAAAGTAAAAAATGTATACAAATTAATTTTAAGTGGTTTAAGAAAAAGAGAATTTTATAATTTTGATAATATAAATAATGTTACTTTAACCATTAAATTAAGTACTGATACTAAAAATAAAATAGATGAAAAAGAAAGAAATGAAAGTTGTTTTGGATACGAAAATTGCACCTGTGATAACGAAGGGGTTTGCTCCGGATATAATGATTAAGATTAGAATTAAAACTTCTAATCTTTTTCCATTCGTGATATAATAATTTTATTAACAGGAGGAATTATTAATGAAAAAAGATGTAGTAGAAGCAATAATAGAAATACCTTTTAGATCTCGTAATAAGTACGAGGTAGATCATGATACTAAAAGGATAAAATTGGATAGAGTTTTATATTCAGCGATGGGCTATCCAGCAGAATATGGATTTTTAGAAAACACATTAGCACTTGATGGAGATCCACTTGATATATTAGTAATAGGTACAGAACCAACATATCCAGGATGTGTAGTTCCAGCAAGAGTAATTGGATATTTAGAAGCAATTGATAATGGATTTGAAGATTATAAGTTAATATCAGTTGTTGATGTTGACCCAAGATATAACGAGGTTAACAGATTAGAAGATTTATCTCCATTTATATTAGATGAGATAAAAAACTTCTTTGAAAATTATAAAACTCTTCAAAAGATAGAAGTAAAGGTAGGAAAATACCACAATAAAGAAGATGCTTTAGAATTAATTGAGGCTTGTAAAAAAAGATATAAAGATGAAAAGGAGAATAAATAATGGAAAAGAAAACATCTATTATAATTGCTGTAGTAATATTTTTGATAGCAGCTTTAGTAGCAGGCTTTTATGAACTTGTTATAGATAAGGATATTGAGGAGAATATTGATAAAAAAACAACAAGCATAAAAGAAACTAAAAACACGGAAGAAAAACAAGATAAAAAGGATGATGAAATGATGGACGGAGTAACACTTAATTATCAATCTTCTATAAGAATAGAAAAAAATAATGAAATCATTTATTTTGATCCATATAAAATTACGGATTCTAAAAATGATGCAAACTATATATTCATAACACATTCACATTATGATCATTTTTCTAAAGAAGATATAAAGAAGGTTATGAATGATAATACTAAGTTTGTAGTTACAAGTGATCTTGAAAGTGATATTAAGGCACTTGGTGTAAGTGATAGTAACATACTTGTTACATATCCTAATGAAACACACGAAATAGGAGACTTAACATTTGATGCAATTCCTTCATACAACATAAGTAAGTCTTATCATAAAAAATCATATAATTGGGTTGGATATAACGTTGTAATTGATGGAACTTCATATTTTACAGTAGGTGATAGTGATGTAACAGATGAACTTAAAAATGTAAAATGTGATGTTATATTTGTTCCAGTAGGTGGTACTTATACAATGACTGATAGTGAAGCATCTAAATTAGTAAATGAGATAAAGCCTAAGTATGCAGTTCCAGTTCATTATGGTGAAGTTGGATCAGATAAAAATGCATCTAATTTCGTTAGTCAGTTAGATAGCGATATAAAAGGTATTATATTAAAGTAGTATTATGAATAAGATTGATGAAAAGAAGAAAAAGCTGAAAACATTTAACGTTAAAAAAAACATAAAAAGAGCTTTAAAAAACGGTGCATTTATAATGCTTTTAGCACTTGCAGTAGAAGCTTTTACTTTTAAAGAACCATATTCTATTGTAACAGGATTATTTTTACTTAGTTTTTCTTTTGTCTTTTTTCCGTTTCTTGATAAAATGTTATCTTTAATGAAAATAGAGTTTAATTTTGTAAATAAATTATTTATCGTAATAATATCTTTAGTTATCGCAGCTTATTCTATTAAACCTGAAGAAGATAATTTTCTTAAATGTATTTTACCAGGTTTAGAAATTATTTTAACTTGGATAGTTACCATGATATATAAAAAAATAATCAATAATAAAAAGTCAAGATTGCAATAAGAATCTTGCTTTTTTGTTTTTTTAAAATGTGCTATAATATTAAATATGAAAAAAAGGAAGTGGTACTTATGAAGAAGAAGGTAGTAATAGGAATGAGTGGTGGTGTTGATTCATCAGTCGCTGCAATTATGCTTCAAAAACAAGGTTACGAAGTAATTGGACTTTTTATGCGTAACTGGGATTCTTTTGCAGATGGCGAAGTAGAAGGTGCACCAACAACTGATGAGGGAATATGTCCTCAAGAAGTTGATTATAACGATGCTAAAAAAGTATGTGACAAACTTGGAATACCACTTTATCGTAAAGACTTTATAAAAGAATATTGGGATTATGTATTTACTTACTTTTTAGATGAATTAAAAAAGGGAAGAACGCCTAATCCAGATATTATGTGTAATAAGTATATTAAGTTTGATCAGTTTGCTAAAGAAGCAGAAAAACTAGGAGCAGACTATATTGCAACAGGACACTACTGCAGGGTAAAAGATGGGCAATTAATGCGCGCTAAAGACGACAATAAAGACCAATCATACTTTTTATCACAAGTATCTAAAGAGCAACTTAAAAACGTCTTATTTCCGATAGGAGATATGATAAAGCCAGACGTTAGAAAAATAGCAGAAGAATATGATTTGGTAACAGCTAAGAAAAAAGATTCAACTGGAATATGTTTTATTGGAGAAAGAAACTTTTCTAACTTCTTAAAGAATTACTTACCAAATCAGCCAGGAGACATAGTTGATATAAAAACTGGTAAAAAAGTAGGAAATCATATAGGACTTATGCATTATACAATAGGTCAAAGAAGAGGCCTTGATATTGGTGGAACAAAAAACAGGATGTTTGTAGTTGGTAAAGATTTAAATAAAAATATTTTGTATATAGAATCAGGTAATGACGAATATTTAATTACAACTTCTTGCATTGTAGACCAAATAAACTGGACTTATGAAAAAAAGGAAGAAAAATGTACAGCAAAATTTAGATATAGACAAAAAGATGTTGAAGTTAGCCTAGAGTGGTTAAATGATGATGAAATATTAGTTAAGTATCCACAAGGTGTTAAATCAGTAACACCGGGCCAAGCATGTGTATTTTATGATGGTGATATATGTTTAGGTGGCGGTATCATTAAAGAGGTAAGGAAAAACGGAAAGAAATTATGGTATTTATAAGCCATAATTTTTTTGTTATAAATAGTTTGTTATGATATAATTAAAAAGAGGATGATAGTTATGGAATTTATTAATTATTTAGGTTATAACTCAGTTGTTATATTAACCTTTTTCTTTATATCTTTAATAGCGCTTATACTAAATTATATAACCAAGGGTAAGAGTAATAATGTTTTATTTTCATCTTATAGAAGTAGTTTACTAAAACCACTTACTTACGTGAGATTAGTAACTCATATATTTGGTCACGCAGATTGGAACCATTTTATGAATAATTTTTTATATATTCTTCTAATTGGTCCTATGATAGAAGAAAAATATGGTAGTAAGAATTTAACCATTATGATTTTAGTAACTGCTATTATAACAGGAATAATTAACATGATTTTTACAAACAAAAAAATTCTTGGCGCAAGTGGGATTATATTTATGCTTATAGTTCTTTCTTCATTTGTTAATATAACAACGGGAAAGGTACCAATAACACTAATTTTAATTTGCATTTTCTACGTTATAAACGAAATTATTTCAGGAATATTTAAAAAGGATGACATATCACATACCGGACATTTAATTGGAGCTTTATGCGGATTTATATTTGGATTTTATGTGTTTAAGTAAGTTGGGAGAAAATTATGACAGAATTAAAAAGTAGGGAAGAAAGCCTTTTAAAAATTACTAAAAAATATAACAGAATGCAAAAAAAGTATGGGGATAAAAGTTTGAATGCGATTACAAATGGTGGAAAAATAAATAATCCAGATATTTGTTTTGTATTTATGAATCCGACAGGAAGGAATATAGCAAGCCAAAATACTTGGAAAGGCATAAAATCTCCTTGGATTGGTACTAAAAACATATGGAAGTTATTTCACAGCGTAGAACTTTTAAGTGATGATTTATATAATGAAATAGTAGAAAAGAAGCCAAAGGATTGGGATTATGCTTTCGCAGAGAAAGTATACCATGAAGTAGAAAATAAGAATTATTTTATAACAAACTTAGGAAAATGTACTCAAATTGATGCTAGACCTTTACCAGACGAAATTTTAGAAAGCTATTTAGAATTATTATTAAAGGAAGTTGATATAGTAAATCCTAAAATAATTATTACGTTTGGCAATCAGGTAAGTTCTATTATTTTAGATAAAAAAATATCAGTATCTGAGGTTAGAAAAAAGTACTTTGATAAAGAAATAAACGGAAAATTATATAAGATATTTCCAGTATATTATCCGGTTGGAAATGGCATTTTTAACATAGATAAAGCTATAGAAGATATAAAATGGATAATAAAAAATTATTTGTAAAGAATTGATGTTATGAAAGTGGGAGAAGAAATGAAAGAATTAATAAAACTATCTAGAGAACTAGTAGAAAATCTACTTGATGGAAATAAGAAAAAATTAGGTAAAGAGTATTATTTAATGTTTACTATTTCAAAATTTATTTTATTAAAAGAAAGAATTTTAAAAAAGGACTCTGCAAATAAAATTTTATATTTTAATAATGTTAAATATGCTAAATATATACCCGCAATATTGTCATTTGCAGACGAAATAAAGAAAAATGGTGACTATAAGATTGATAATACATCAATAATGCTAAAAGAAAATAATATTGATTCTCAAAAATTGACTGAATCATTATGGATCTTTAATAAAGTAAGAGATTCATTGGCACATGGACAATATACAATTGATTTAGAAAATGATAGTTTATTAATTAATAATGATCATTCAAATTGTGAAAATAATTCCTATAAATTAATATGTTCTATTCCTATAGAATTATTAAATTCTATCTCTTTTTATATTGAAAAAGTTGATGAAAAACCAGATGCAAAAGAATTATCTAAAGCATATAGAGAATATTTGGAAGAAATAACAGCCAATTATGATGTAGATGATAGAATATTATTTAATGATAATTACATAAATAATATTAATAAGTACTATGATAATAAGTACGATATTCTTAAAAATAACTATGATAATAAGTACTTTGATAATGATAAATATTTGAATAATGATAAGTACTATGATAATGAAAAGTACTATGATAATGAAATTAAAAAACTATTTAATAATTTAACAATTAAAGAATTACAAGGGTTAGTAGAACAATTATTAAAATATAAGCCTAGGAATGAAAAACAAAAAGAACAAACTAATCAAATAATTAGGGAATTCCAATCTTTAAAACTACAAAGAAAAGAAAAACAAGAAGAATTTGATACTAAAACGTCAGATTTAATGAGAGAAATTTCTGATATTTTAGGGATTAAAGTAGGAACTAAAAATTCAAATGCTGCTATTGCACTATATATGTATATGAATTTAGTGTTTTCACAAAATAACGAAATAGATTATTCACATATTTGTCTTAGAGACTTACTTATAAGTGTTAATCCATATAAGTATACAGATAAAGTGGAAGAAGTTTCAAATTTAAGTGATGATAGAAGGCAAAAAATAATTAATTTTGAAAAAAATTATATAAATATAAAAAACTATATAAATAAATTATGCGTAGAGTTTTCAGAAAAAATGGATACCATAATTGAAGCATATTATAACAACCCAAGTGAAAATTTTAGATATTCATTAATGAACAATTATGCTGAATTTTATACTTCAATTATGAATTCTATAGGTAAAAGAAATCAATTAATTATAACTTCTTTAAGAAATTCTGTTGAACATGGTAATTACCTTGTTAGAAAAAATGGTTATTTAGGTTTATATGATCAAATCGATCATAGCGATGATAAGGATATAAAAATTTTATGTGGTGCTTTACCTCAACAATTATTTAATATAACAAAAACAATTGAATTAAGTGATTCAAAAGATAAATATATTATGGATGATTTCTTTAAGGAACTTGAAACTATTATTGATAAAACATTACTTAATAATGTCATGAATACTATGAATAATCTCTCAAAAATAACTTTTGGAAAGGATATCGATGCTAATAATAGTATGGAGCATATGTATCAAGAGTCAATAGCTGATGCTATTTCACAACATATATCAAAAAAATAATTACAGTACTTTAAAGCACTGTAATTATTTTATTCATAAAGCAAGTAGAGTATGTACTTCGCTGCCATAAGAAATTGTTGTATCTATATAGCGTGTTTTTAAATGCAAAATAAAACTCACACTTTTGTGTGAGTAATTTTTTTAATGGAGCAGGTGAGGAGAATCGAACTCCCGTATACAGCTTGGAAGGCTGTGGTTCTACCATTAAACTACACCTGCATCAAGTAGGCATTTTTAATTATACTGATTTTTAAACTTATGTCAATAGTCTTCTAAGAAAAAAATGATTTTTTTTGATAATTCAATATTATTATATGCAAAGTAATATTTTATTATTCAAATAAATATGATAGAATTATAACAGAGGTGTTAAAAAAGAATGATTTTAAATATTTTAATTTTAGTTATATTAATTTTACTAAATGGAGTTTTATCCGCTAGTGAACTTGCGTTTTTATCGATAGAAAAGTTTGAACTTGATAAAATGATAAGAAAGAGAAAGAAAAATGCAAAAAAAATAAGAAAAATATTAGAAGATCCAAGTAATTTTTTATCAACCATCCAAGTTGGAATAACATTAGCAGGTTTTCTATCTAGTGCGTTTGCAGCTTCTACTTTTGTAGATAAAATAATGAAAACTGGTTTTGTAATAATAAACCCTAATTTTACAAGTGGATTTTTAATGGTTGTGATAACCATTGTTCTATCTTACTTTACGCTTGTATTTGGAGAGTTAGTACCAAAGAAAATTGCTCTTTCTAATCCGTTTAAAGTAGCTAGTTTCTCGGTTAACCTAATAAACGTTATGCAAGTAATCTTTTTCCCACTTATAAAGTTACTTTCTCTTTCAACTAATCTTATATGCAAAATACTTAAGATAGAAGAAAAAGAAGAAGACTTTACCGAAGAAGATATAAAAAGGATAATACTTACTGGTACCCGTGATGGAATAATAGAAAAGAAAGAACAAGAATACATATTTAATATATTTAAGTTTAATGATACAACAGTTGATAAGGTAATGACTCCAAAGGATGAGTGTGAACTTATAAATGTTAATACTAAGTTTGGACCACTTCTTAAGAAACTTAAAAAAACTAAGTTTACTAGATATCCAGTCTATGATGGAGATACTAACAACATAATAGGTATCTTTAACGTAAAAGACTACATTATGTATAAAAAAGATAATGATGATTTTAAACTTAGAAACTTACTTTTTAAAGTAAAGAAATTTAACTATGATGAAAAGATAGATGATGTGTTTGCAAGTATGCAAAAAGAGCACATTCAAATGGCAATAGTAGTTAAAAAGAAGAAGTTTATAGGTGTTGTAACTCTTGAGGATGCAGTAGAAGAAATATTAGGTAACATATATGATGAATATGACTTAGAAGATGATAAATAATCATCTTTTTTTGTTGCTTTAACCCATACTAAGTAGTCTATAGATGTATATAATAGGCTAGGAGGTAAAAAGATTATGGAAAGTTACTCTAATTACAATTTAGATGACATTTTAGTTAGAACTTTTATGATGCCTGCGGTAATGCCAAAAGATAAAATAAATATGATTAATATGCCTAATAACACTTATTCTTCTAATCAAAATAATAGTACGATTAATAACTTTAAATTTTTAACACCAGAAGAAGGTTTCTTAAGAGGTAATATGATTAAAGATGAATATGAACCATACCATAATATGACGTATTTAAAGCCTAATATAACAAGTGAAAAACAAATGATGCTATATGATATTCAAAAAGTTTCTTTTGCAGCTCACGACCTTAATTTATACTTAGATACACATCCTTTTGATACTAACTATATAAACTTATATAATGAATATAACAAGGAAGCTAAAAGACTAACTAATTTATATGAACAAAAATATGGACCAATTGATTTATCAGATGATGTTGGTCTTAGTATGACACCTTGGTCTTGGATAAATGAACCTTGGCCTTGGAATAAATAGATAAGAAAGGAGCTTAAAAAACATGTGGAAGTATTCTAAAAAACTTCAGTATCCTATAAACATCAGAAATAAAAATTTAAAAATGGCTAAAGCAGTTATGAGTCAGTATGGAGGAGCACAAGGAGAACTTGGTGCAGCACTTAGATATCTAAACCAAAGATATACCATGCCAGATGCTAAGGGAAGAGCCCTTTTAAATGATATTGGAACAGAAGAGTTAGCACACGTTGAAATGATATGCACTATGGTTCATCAAATGATTAAGGGTGCAAGTATAGAAGAACTTGATGAAGCAGGTCTTTTAGGACATTATACAGAGCATGGTTTCTCATTATTTCCAAGTGATCCAAATGGATATTCTTGGACAGCAGATTATATATCTGCAACGGGAGATCCAATCGCGGACTTAGAAGAGGATTTAGCAGCAGAACAAAAAGCACGTGCAGTATATGAAAATTTAATCAATCAAACTGATGACCCAGATATTATAGGACCACTTTTATGGCTTAGACAAAGGGAAGTAGTTCATTATAATAGATTTAAAGAATTATCTGATGAGTATAAGAAAAAAGGATATAATTAATAAATAATTAACCAAGCTTACGATTATTAAATCGTGGGCTTTTTATATTGCATGTTTTTTGAAATCTAAATCATAGTTTATATTTTCTATTTCACCACTGTTAGCTAAATCTTCTATAATTTTTTTATTGTCTATAATTGGATCCTGAATCACGTAACAAAAATGGTAAATGGCATAATTATTTAGGTCCTTAAAATTATATGAAGAAATGGGATTAATATCTAAAGCTAAACTAATATCCCTTACTAATTTATTAACAATATCATCATTAATACTATTTTCTGCTATAACAGTTAATGATCCATTTTGTTTTTGAAAACATATACTTAGGTATCCACTTACACTTTCTTTATTTATGCTTTTTATATTAACTTCATAATTTTGATATTCGCAAGTTTTTATAGAAACTTCATATTCATCTTGTAAGGCTCTAAATATTTTTGTAAAAGAGCTTATGTAAGCTTTTTCATAATCAGTATTTAACATATATAATCACCATTATTATTATAAGTAAAATAAAAAAACTTATGAGTAAAACTTCATAAGTTTAATATTGCTTAGCCCAGTATATTTTTGTTTTGGCATCTTTCCCACAGCAGATACATTTTTTATCTCCGGTAGGTAAGTTATTATCAAAAGGCATGCATCTTGATTTTAAACCAAGTTCATCTTTTATTTTGTTTTCACAATCCTTGCTACCGCACCAATTTGTGTATATAAATCCATTTTTATTTTTAGCTATCTCTTTCATTTCATCATATGTATCAGCGTTATATATCATACTGTTTCTTCTTTCTAATGCTCTTTCATACATATCGTTTTGAATGTTTATTAAAAGCTCATTAACCTTCATAACAGCCTCATTAACTGGTACCTGCATCTTTTCTAAAGTATCACGTCTAACTATTGTTACAACGTCATTTTCTAAGTCACGTTTTCCGATTTCTATTCTAACTGGGTATCCCTTAACCTCAGCTTCTGCAAACTTAAATCCAGGAGATTTTAAAGAATCATCTACCTTGTAAGTAATTAGTGAATCACTTAAATCTTCTTTTATTTCGTTAACAGCATTTGTAACTTTTTCATCATCACCAATAGGTATTAGAACTACTTTAAAAGGTGCAATTCTAGGTGGAAGAACAAGACCTCTATCATCACCATGAACCATTATTATTTCGCCAATCATTCTGGTTGTACATCCCCAGGAAGTTTGATATGGAGTTTCATATTTATTATCTTTGTTTAAGAACTTAATATCAAATGCTTTTGCAAAGCCTTGACCAAAGTAGTGTGATGTAGCACTTTGAAGAGCAACTCCGTCATACATCATAGCTTCAATAGCGTAAGTAGCTTCTGCTCCAGCAAACTTTTCTTTTTCTGTTTTCTTACCGGTAAAGACAGGAACTGCTAAAATATTTTTTTGAAAGTCTTCATAAACCTTAAGCATCCTAAGAGTTTCATCTATTGCTTCTTTTTTGCTAGCGTGCATTGTATGTCCTTCTTGCCAAAGTATTTCTCTTGTTCTTAAAAATGGCCTTGTTGTTTTTTCCCATCTTACTATTGTGCACCACTGATTATATAGTAGTGGTAAGTCTCTATATGATGAAATTATCTTTTTAAAATGTTCACAAAATAATGTTTCCGAAGTAGGTCTAACACACATTCTTTCTTCTAATTTGTTATTTCCACCATGTGTTACCCAAGCAACTTCCGGTGCAAAACCCTTAACGTGATCTTTTTCAAGTTGAAGTAAGCTTTCTGGGATAAACATAGGCATTTGTAAATTTAAATGTCCAGTTTCCTTAAATTTCTTATCTAAAATACTTTGCATATTTTCCCAAATAGCATATCCATAAGGTCTTATAATCATACTACCTTTAACTGATGAATAATCTACTAAATCTGCTTTTTTACAAACGTCCGTGTACCATTTAGCAAAGTCTTTATCACGGCTTGTTATTTCTTTTACTTGTTTATCTATACTCATTTTTAACACATCCTTATCCTATAATTCCTTTTAATAACCCAAATGATAGTGAACCTACAATTAATCCTGCTAATAATACTCCGCAAGTTATTGCAAGCATTGCTTTTTTCTTATCCATATTAATTAATGATGCAATTAAACTACCAGTCCATCCGCCAGTTCCAGGAAGTGGAATACCAACGAAGAAGAAAAGCCCCCAAAATTCTGCTTTTTCTATTTTATCCTTTTTTGATAAAGCCTTTTTTTCTATTTTATTTACAAACTTACTTAAGTGTTTTGTCTTTTTTAGTTTGTTAAATACAGGTGTAATAAACCAAAGAATAAAAGGTATTGGAAGTAAGTTACCAATTATACATATTATAAATGCGGGGACTATATTAAGACCTAGCAAGGCTGCTGCGATAAGTCCCCCTCTAAGTTCCAATATCGGCATTAAAGAAATTAAAAAAACAATTAATTCCTTGCCAAACGGAATACTTCTTAATCCATCAAATAATCCTAAGAAAGTATGTACTAAACTTTCTGCCATAATATCACCTCATATGCATAATATTATATCATATATAATGAAATATTATGAAGACTTTGTTAATATCTGTGTAAATTAATGCAAAGTTTTTAATTAAAAAAACAAATAATCTAATTGTTATGATAAAATATATAAGTAAGGAATAATTATATGAAAAAAGAAATAGTAACTAATGAAAATGGAATAATTAAAATATTAAATGAATTTGGTATTACAAAGCCTATTTTAGAGGAAGCTAGTAAAATGGATATTAACGTGCCAATGCTTTTTTATGACAAAATTATAAATAATCCAAGTGCGGAAAACATAGATAACGTAACTAAAAACCTTTTGGGAGTGTACGGAAATTATCTTGCAACGCACTATTTCAAGATGCAAGGATATGACGTTTTAAATGAAGTAGGTGTGTATGATAATGGTAATCTATTAACACGTGCGGATATTTCTTTTATAGATTCTAATGGAATAAGAAACTATTGCGAGGTAAAGGCGGCATATCAAATAATTGATAACATAAGAAACTATAAAGATAACTCTTTAGAGAAAACTGGTTATTATAAGAATTTAGATGCAGAGATAATTAAATATAAGAAAATAGGTGAAAAGTTAATCAAACAGGTTAAAAAACTATCTAAAGATGGTTCTTTAGTAAACGTTATAATATTTGATGGTTGTTATATGGATGAAATAATAAAGCAAGAATTAAAGAATCTTGATGCTAATATAATTACCTTAAATGTTAACATATATGATTTAGAAGAAAACATAAAGAAAAACGTTCTTAGAATCTTAAGTTATTTTAGTAAGAACGTAACTATCAATATTGATTATAAAGGAAAAAAGAATAGATAACTTTATGAAATATGAAGTTATCTTTTTCATATAATTACTTAGGTGATTAATATTTGAAAATAACGGTTAGAGATGTAGTAGAAAATACTTCTTGTAAATTACTTATAGGAAACTTAGACGAAGAAGTTAAAGAGTGTTTTATAGATAGCAAAAAAGTTAAAGAAGAAGGATGCTTTATAGGAATAAAAGGAAATAAAACAGATGGGTCATTATATTATAAAGAGGCCTTTAATAATAAAGCTAGCATTTGCATATTAAACAAGATATTAGACCTTGATTTAAACGGTTATGACGATAAAACGGTTTTAATTGCTAATGATACTAAACAAGTCTTAAAAGAACTTGCTATGTATAAAAGAAGCATATTTAAAGGAACGGTTATAGGTATAACTGGTAGTGTTGGAAAAACATCAACTAAAGAGCTTATTTATAATGTTTTAGAAAAAAAATATAAAGTTCTTAAAACAAAAGGTAATGAAAATAGTCAGATAGGTCTTCCACTTACAATAACAAGGTTAAAGGACGAAGACGTAATGGTTTTAGAGATGGGAATGAATGATTTTAATCAAATACATAATTTATCCATTATTGCAAAACCTGATATTGCTATAATAACTAACATATATGATTCACACATAGGTATTTTAGGCTCTAGAGAAAACATATTAAAGGCAAAGTTAGAAATTTTAGATGGGATGGATAATAAAACGGTAATAGTTAATAATGATAATGACCTTTTAAATAATTGGGCAAAAACTTGTAATGAAGAAAACATAATAACTTACGGGATTAATAATGAATCAGATTATATGGCAACTGATATAAAAGAACATGAAATAATAAGTTTTAACGTTAAAAACATAGATAATATAAGTGCAAGTAGCACAGCTTTCATATATAATAAACTCGTCGCTATAATAGTAGGTAAGATATTAAATGTATCAGATAATGATATAAAAAAAGGCATAAATGAAGATATTAAAATAAAACATAGACTTGAAGAAATAAAATTAAAAGGTGATATCACAATGATAGATGATTGTTATAATGCGAGTTTTGAATCTGTTAAAAATGCTTTAAGTTATATAAATAAAAAAGATGGAAGAAAAATACTTATTTTAGGAGACATATTAGAACTTGGCAAAAAGTCTAAGCAAATACATAGAAAAATAGGCACGTTAATTTCTAATTGTGCTTATTTAATAACCATTGGTAAATGGTCAAAATATATATCAAAAGAAGCTAGAAAAAACGGTCTAAAGAAAAAATATGTAAAACATTTTAAAAACGCATCAATTGCAAAAAAATATATTTTATCCATAATTAAGCCAAGTGATAACGTTTTAATAAAGGCATCAAATGCCATTAATTTAAGTGAGTTAGTTAACTATTTAAAAGAATCTGAAATTGACAATTAGCAAAATTATGTGCTACTATGATTATAGTATTTAAGATAGGAGAAAGTAAAAATGAATTGTAAATGGTGTGGAAAAGAAGTTGATCAAAATTCAAAATTTTGCCCTAATTGTGGTAAGAAAATATTAGAAGTTAGTTCTTCTAACATTAATCAAGGTGAACCTAGTACTGAGCCTGAAGTTGTAAACTCTTTTAATCAAGAAGGCATAAATAGCGTTGAAGAAAAAACTAATGTTTGGTTTGCAATACTTTCATATTTTGTACCAATCGCAGGTCTTATAATCTTTTTAGTAAAAAAAGATAAGGAACCAAAAACAGCAAAGGCAAGTGGAATATGTGCTTTAGTCAGTTTTATAATTAATATGATATTAATAGTTGTAATTTTTCTTTTTATGTCTTTTGCAGCATCAAAATCAACAGAACTTATAAATAATACTATTGATAAAGCAGATGATATTATAGAAAAGGCAGAAGAAAAACAAAAGGATTATGATAGTAGTGAAGCGTCTAACACATGGGCTGATTATGAGGTATTAGTTAATAATAAAACAATTAAGTTACCTTGTACTTATGAAGAACTAAAAGATGCAACCGGTTTTTCTATGAAAAGTGCTAACGAAAAATCATATCTTACAAAAAATTATTATGCAACTGTTAATTTGTATAAAAATGACAAACTTGCATTATATACTGAAATATATAATGATACTAATGATGACATAAAATATTCTGATGGTAATGTAAGCAGAATTTCACAAACTAAATATCAAGTTTCAACAGGAGCAGACGTAATTACGTTCCCAGGTTCTTTAAAAGCGGGTGACCAAATAAGTGTTGATGAATTAATAAATAAGTTAGGTAATCCTAGTGATAAGTCAGAATATAATGATTCTAGTTATAATAGTATAACATTAACTTATAATGAAAACTTAAGCTGGAAAACTACTAAATTTTATAAAATAACATTAGTAAATGGTGTAATTGATGAATTATCATTAGATAATAGAAAGTAAAAAGAAGGCCTTATTTAAGACCTTCTTTTAACATATCTTCTAATTTTTTACATTTATCTTTGTCCATATCACTTACACCTTTAAGAGGGTAGCTAATTTTTAAATCTTCATACTTATGTACTCCAAGGGTATGATATGGTAAAAATTCTATTTTTTCTACGTTTTTAATTGGTTTAATAAAATTTATAAGTTCATTTACGTATTCTTCTGTGTCATTAATGCCAGGCACTATAACAACTCTAATCCATAGCTTTTTATTTAACTTCTCACATAGATTTAAGAACTTAAGTGAGTTTTCAATGTTAAAGCCAGTCATATTTTTATAATTATCTTTATTTGTGCCTTTTATATCAAACATAACAAGATCAGTATACTTAAGTATTTCTTCTACGTTTAATATGCTTCCTGCGGTATCAAGACACGTATGAATATTATTTTCTTTGCATAATTTTAAACATTCTAATAAAAATTCTTTTTGCATTAAAGGTTCACCACCAGAGAAGGTAACACCACCATTATGCTTAAAATAAGGCTTGTAATTAAGGATTTTTTTAATTAATTCTTCCGGAGTATAGCAATTTGCTTTCCCATTTAAATCCCATGTTTCTGGATTATGACAGAACTTGCATCTTAAAGGACAACCTTGCATAAAAACAACAAATCTAACTCCAGGACCATCAACTAATCCCATTGACTCAATACTATTTACTTTTCCAATCATCTTTAATCACCTAATGTTAATTATATATTAAAAAACTTGAATATGAAAGTAAATAAATGAATATTTACTCTAATAAGACATATTTTTTATTAGAGGTGACAAGGTTTTGAAAAAAATATGTTTCTTTATTATTTGTATGTTTCTTTTTATACCAATTATAGGAGCTTATAGTGATGATAAAACTACAACAAAAATAACTTCAGAAAATAATACTGATTGCATAAAAGAAGAATGTAACAATACAAAAAATACCAATAAAGAAGAAAAAGATGATGTTTTAACTGATGGTAAAAGTGCTATTTTAATTGAAGAAGCAACTGGGAAAGTACTTTATGAAAAAAAATCACATGATAGGTATGCTCCAGCTTCAATGACAAAAATAATGAGTATGATTCTTATAATGGAACAAATTGAAAAAGGTAAGTTAAAATGGAATGATACTTTAGTTACAAGTGAATATGCTGCATCAATGGGAGGGTCTCAAATATTTTTACAGCCAAATGAAAAAATGAGTGTAAAAGATTTGTTTAAAGCTGTTGCGGTAGGTTCTGCTAATGACGCTACAATTGTTTTTGCAGAAAAAATAGGTGGTACTGAAAAAAGATTTGTTAAGATGATGAATGAAAAGGCAAAAAAGTTAGGTCTTAAAGATACTAATTTCAAAAATGCCGTAGGTCTTGATGAAGCTAACCATTATTCATCAGCATATGATATGGCATTTATGGCAAGAGAATTAATTAAGCACGAAAAAGTATTTTCTTTTACTACCATATATGAAGATTATCTAAGACAAGATACCGATAATAAATTTTGGCTTGTGAATACCAACAAGTTAATAAAAACTTACGATGGTGCTGATGGACTTAAAACAGGATATACTAAAGAAGCCGGATACTGTCTTACTGCAACTGCAAAAAGAGATAGAATGAGACTTATTGGAACCATCATGGGAGCAAGTGAAAGTAAAACAAGAAATAGCAATATGATGAAGTTATTAGATTACGGATTTAATTCATATGAAATGCAAGTAGAGGTTAAAAAAGGAGAAGTAGTATCCGAAAAAAATATGTCAAAGGCAGAGAATAAAAGGATAGAAATAGTCCCTAAAAAAGATGCTAGCGTACTAGTAGAAAAAGGTAATGAAAAAGATGCTTTAAATTATGAGATGAAACTAAATAAAATAAAACTCCCTGTTAAAAAAGGAGAAAAAGTTGGCGTATTAAAATTAAAGGATGGCAGTAAGGTTATTAATGAAGTAGATTTAACCGTAAAAGAAGATGCTAATAAGGCAAATATATTAGAACTTTATAAACGTTCTGTAATAAGTATTTTATCTGGAAGTATGTAAGAGCAACTAACTAAGTTGTTCTTTTTATAAATCTATATAATATAACTTTTCCTTGTTATTTAAAGTTTTAATATATTTAGCACCAAACTTTTCATAATAGTTTACTAAATTAGATTTTAAGTATATCCTATCAAATCCTTTTTTCTTAGCCTCATTTAAAATAGCATCATTAAGTATTTTAGAATATCCTTTATTTCTATATTCTTTTTTTACATACATAGTAGCATACCAAGGAGTAAGGTTTTTCATTTCATCTCCGTCATACTTAAATAAGGATATAAAACCAATTAATTTATCATTATCTAAAAGTCCAAGTATACTTATAACTTTATCTTCTTCTAAAATTCTTTTAACCTTTTCCTTGATATACGTTTTAAGTTCTTCATCTGTTTTCTTTTTTCCCCATGTTACCTGACATATTTTTGCATATTCTTCTAGATGTTTTATATCATCCATAATATTTTTTATTTTCATAATTAAAATCCTTTCAAAATTATTATAACATTAACTTGTAATATGATAAAATAATTATGAAAAAAGGTGATTGATATATGAAATATGAGTACTATAATCCAAGTCTGGAAAGAGGAGGTTGCATTTCTAGAGCAATTAGTAAAGCTTTAAATATTAACTATAGTGATGTAAAAAATGACTTAATAAAATTATCCGTAAAACTTAAAAAAGATGATTATCATGATATAGAAGTTTTTGATGCGTATTTAAATAAAAATGGTTTTAAAAAAATTAACGTAAAAAAAGATGAATTAGTTAAGAATTTGAACCTTGATAATGGTACTTATATAGTATTTTGCTGTCAAGATGATTTTTACCATATGACATGCATTATGGATAATACTTTATATGATAATAAAAAAGACTCATTTAATTTAAAAACTATAACTTTATATAAATTAGAAAAATAATTATTAAATAAATATTATTAGAAAGGATTTTAAAAAAATATGATATATACAAGCTCGTATGAGAAATTTAAAACAAATAAATATAGATTGGTTTCTATTTCAAAAGATAAAGGTGCAAGTTACATAGATGAAAATGGTAAATCTTATGAAGGAGAATGCTATCTTTCTTTAGCACCCAAAAGGGAATTTTTTAAAAAGTGGAGAGTATTAAGAAATGAAGTTTCGTTTGAAGAAAGCACAATGTTTTATATGAGTCACTTTTATCATGAAGTATTAAAGAATTTAGATCCAAATAAAGTTTACAATGATTTAGATAACTCTGTTTTATTATGCTATGAACAGTCTTATGAATTTTGCCATAGACATATAGTTGCAGCATGGTTAGAAAAAAACTTAGGTGTGAAGGTAGTAGAATGTGAATTTACAGATGATAAAATAATAGAAAGAAAAAGACCTGATTATATAGATGAATATCTAAATATGGTGATGAATGAAGATTTGAGTAAGAAGATGATTGAAAAGTAAAAAAAATTAATGTATAATAAACGTCAATTGAATGGAGAAATGCAAATATGAGTGAAGTAGAACAAATAGAAGAAAATTTAAAAAAACTGAAAAAACTTGGTGTTTCAGAAACAGAAATCATTAAAAGATATGAAAGTAAGATACTTTCGTTAAAAAATGGTGAGTTATCATGTGTTTTTGTTGAAAATATAAAAGGAGCAGATGTAAAAGCACATGGAAAGGCGATAATAGAAAGCAAAAATCTAGAATGGAATTATAATTTTGCAAAAGATGTAAAAGGAGCGGATAAAAAGGCTCATGAAAAAGTAGTGTTAGAAAGCAAAGAACCAAAATGGAATCTTATGTTTGCAAGTGATGTAAAAGGAGCAGATAAAAAGGCTCATGAAAAAGTAGTAATAGAAAGTAAAAATGCAATGTGGAATTATTACTTTGCACTTTATATAAAAAGAGCGAATATAAAGGCTCATGAAAAAGTAGTGTTAGAAAGCAAAGAATCAGAATGGAATTATTACTTTGCAAGAGATGTAAAAGGTGCCGATGTAATGGCGCATGGACGGGTGATAATAGAAAGCAAAGATTCAAGGGTTAATGATTGGTTTAAAGAAGACTTTGAAGATGAATATAAAATTCTAAAAGAAAATAATTTTATAAATAAGGCTTATAATTTTATAGATAATGCTTTAGATGAAATGATTAAGGAAAATAACGAAGAAAACAAATCTATGCAAAAGAGATCTTAAGAAAGCAAGAATTATTAAATGCTTTCTTTTCTTTTTGTTTTATAAATGTTATAATTAATATTAGAATAAGAGGGATTATTATGAAGAAGAGTAATGATGTTAAAAGGCTTGAAGAAATAACTAAAGTAATACTTAAAAATGATTTAAAAAGTGGCATTTCTCCATCAAAAGTATGCAACATATTAGCTGAGTTAGGACCTACATTTATAAAGATAGGACAAATACTATCAACTAGAATAGATTTGATACCTAAAGAATATTGTGCTGCACTATCAAACCTTAGAAATAACACAGGTGTTATGCCAAGGAATGAACTAGAGAAAATACTAAAAGAGGAATATGATGATTATAAAAAGGTATTTAAAAGTGTAGAAGAATGTATTGGAGCGGCCTCTATTTCGGAAGTTTATAAGGGTACTTTAATAAACGGGGATACGGTTGCAATAAAGGTTTGCAAAAAGAACGTTTATGAAAAGATGCAAAACGATGTTTTATTAATGAAAAAAGCAATAAAGGTATTACATTTAAATAAAATAATAAAAATAATTGACCTTAATAAAGCACTTGATGAGATGCTTTCATCTGCATATGAAGAAAGTAATTTTAATATAGAAAAAGACCACTTAATAAAATTCAAAAAATTAAATGATAATAATTATGTAACATCTCCTAAAGTATATAGTAATATTTCAACAAACAAGGTGCTTGTTATGGAATATGTAAAAGGTGTTTCTTTAGATGAAAAGGACGCTTTAATTAAAGAAGGATGTAACTTAGAAAACTTAAGTTATATTTTAAGTGACAATTATATTAAACAGGCGTTAGATGATGGATTCTTTCATGCTGATCCACATCCTGATAACATAATGGTAAGAGATAATAAAATAGTTTTTATTGATCTTGGTATGATGGGAACTTTAAAAGAAAAAAACAAAAAACTATTAAATGATGCAATAGAAAAAATAATAGAAGAAGATTACTATGAATTATCTAAAATTCTTGTCTTAATGTGTACTAAAACAGGTGAGTGTGATATGTCTAAATTAAAAGGTGATGTATCTATGATATTAAGTGAAGTTGCAAGTCAAGATTTAAAAGATATAGACATTGCTAAGTTTTCTTCTAATATGTTTAAAATGTTAAGGGAAAATAACCTTGTATTAGATAAAGATATTACGATGCTAATTAGGGGTATTTTGGTTATGGAATCATCATTAAAAAATCTAAATAATAACCTTAGTTTATTAAGTGTTTTAACAAATCATATAGTAAATAAAAAAACATCTTTAATAGATGGCGAAAAGATAGTTAAAGCAGGTAAAGAAATTGTTAAAAATACTAAAAGTTTAGTTTCGGTACCAAACGAAGTATTAACGTTTTTCAAAACCTTAAATAACGGAGATAATAAAATTAAATTTGAAATGTCAGGTTCTACAAAGCAAGTAGATAAAATAGAGAAGATGCTTCATGAACTTATAATAGGAATAATAGATGCAAGTTTAATTTTAGCACTTTCAAACGAAAAAAACGAAACAATTAGAATGGTCTTAATGGTATTTATAATAATACTTTCTATTTGGCTATTTATTAAAATGTTAATAGATCATATTCATAGAGGATATTAATTAGTAATAAAGGAGTATTTAAAATGAAGTTTAAGAAAATAAAACAGAATGCTAAAAGAGTGTTAAAAAAACATTTCTTTAGAAACGTTGTCATAACTTTTATTTCACTTCTTATAATAAACGGCGGGTATTCTTATGTAACACAGTCTGCTAGAAGTACTGCAAATAATAGGGTTGTTAAGGAAACTCAAAAAATAAATAAAAAAAGTAAGTCTAACGCTGATTTATTAGATGATATATTAAAAAATGGCAAGAAAGACGTAAGATATGCTAAAGCTGAAGTTAAGGGAAATACAAAGAATTTAACTAATTTATTAGTTAACGAATTAACTAAATCTAAGTCATTTTTTCTAGGATTTTTAAATTCTATAAACAAAGTTATTTTTAAGAAAAATTATAAATTAATATCTATTTTGGCATTACTTTCAGTAATATATTTTTTATACATTATTTTAATAAAGTATCCTACCATAATAGGTAAGGCAAGGTATTTTTTAGAAAAAAATAAATTTGAAGATACAAAGATAGAAAATTTGTTTTTTGCATACAGAGTAAAAAGACAGATTCATTTATCTTTTTCATTACTTTTAAAAAATATATATCAAGCTTTATGGAATCTAACTATAATAGGCGGAATTGTTAAACGTTATTCATACTTTTTAGTTCCGTATATTTTAGCAGAAAACCCGGATATAAAAGCAAAAGATGCGATAAGGTTATCTAAAGACATGATGAACGGATATAAGTTTAAGTTATTTTTACTTGAACTTACCTTAACACCTTGGTATTTATTAGGCTTTATAACTGTTGGATTAAGTGATGTATTATATTTTGATGCATATAAAGAGTGCATATATTCTTCTTTTTATATGACACTTAGAAAAATATACAAAAAAGAAAATAAAGACGCATTAAAACTTTTGAATGATGAGATTTTAGATGGAAAAGTAACATTAGGATGTTACCCAGAAGAGAAAATAGAAAAAAGGTTTAAAGCACCAAATGTTTTAAAAGGCTTAGATTTTGATAGACGCTATAGTATAACTTCTTTGATATTATTATTTTTTACATTCTCATTTATAGGATGGATATGGGAAGTTACGCTTCATTTAGTAAGTGACGGAGTATTTGTAAATCGTGGAACCATGTTTGGCCCTTGGCTTCCTATATATGGAACAGGTGGTATATTAATTCTTGTTTTACTTAAACCATTTAGAAAAAATCCTTGGCTTTTATTTATAACGGCATTTATATTATGTGGCATAGTTGAATATTTTACTGGATGGTATTTAGAAGTATTTAAACATATGAAATGGTGGGATTATAGTGGCTATATTTTTAATATTGACGGAAGAGTATGCCTTGAAGGTCTTATTATATTTGGTCTTGGAGGATGTGCGTTTACTTATTGTTTAGCACCACTAATTGATAACCTTTATAAAAATATAAATCCTAATTTAAAAAGTACGATATGTTTAATATTAATATTGTTATTTGCAGTAGATATGGTTTATTCTCATTTTAATCCTAATTGTGGTGATGGAATAACAAGCAAGGTATTAAATATATGTGTAAACAAAAAAGATAAGCAAATTAATTAGATTTACTTATCTTTTTTACTTATTATTTTATCAAACATTAAAAGCATTAAAGGAAGGGCAAATACGTTTGGAAGTGCGTACCTAAAGTATGTGTTAGCAGGTGATACAAAACATACTAAAAGTATTAAAAATGATGGTATAAGAAGTATTATATCTTTGTATTTTTTTCTATAAAATAAATAAGATAACATAAATAGAAGAATCCATGTGTTAAATCCAATATTAATTAATAATCCAATAAATGGAATATATGGAAATGCTATTGCAAATCCCCCTAAGACCATTCTTAAAGGCCTTAATTTCTTATTAAAGTGATAATCAAAACCATAGTTATTAATTATCTTTTTACCCTTAATATGTACATACCAATTAGTTTCAACCGGATAGATATATCCATATGTATTAGCTATAGTAGCTTCTACATATACTAAAGGATGTTTTTTTAATTGAGTAAACCATACTTTAAAATAGTTTTTTAAATCATTATCAGTATAATATCTATTAAACTCATTTTTAACAGGATCTGCTAAAGCAGGGTTATACCTAGATGCTATAGTATCATAATTTAAGAGTTTATCGATTGCCTTTTTTTCATCACTAGTCACTTCTTTTTTATATTCTTTTACATATCTTGCAGTCTGCTGAAAAGGAACTGATAAAACTTCTCTTATGCTTCCGTTTGTGATTTTAAAATGTGGTAATATAACGTTATTATAAGAATAATAAAACGTAATTGTTATGCAAATGATTATAATGTATTTAAATATGTTTTGTCTTCCTAAGAAAAGTAAAAATAAAAGCGAAAGTAAAACTATATGAAATCCATTATTTCTAAATAATATTATTAGTATGATTAAAAGTATTTCCATTACCATATCTTTAATCTTTAGTTTTCCTTTTAGGTTTATTAATTTGTAAAATGAAATTATATAAACGATAATAAGACATCCAAATATAACATCTTTAACAGGACTCATTGCATAAAGGGGGAATACTGGTACTAAAGAATAGATAAGTAAACAAATTTTTCTATACTTTAAGCTTACGTTTATATCCTTCATAAATTTAATAGTGTATGATAAAGTACTTGCTAAAATAATAGTCTGAATAATGCTGTAAATAAATAGTCCGGCATTCAAAGAAGAAAATAATTTAATTCCAAGCTTAACTAAAGAGCCAAGTATTATTGTATGAACAACGGGATGATGATTTGTTAAAATTACGTTTTTATCTATTAGTACAACGTAGTCTGAGTATTTGTTGTTTATATTAAAATACTGTAAAAGCTGAAAGCTAGGATCAGGAGACATAATCGCTGGATAAAATGCAATTATGTAAACTAACCATAAAAGAATTATAAATAAAATAGAAAATATAAATGGGTGTTTATCAAATAGCTTTCCTAGTTTTCCTTTTTTTATATCTTTTTCTTTATCTTTTTTATTGTCTAATCTATCAAATAAGTATTTTATTATTTCCCAGAATATTTTAACTAATAATATAAATGATAATACCGTAATTAAAGGATGTTTTTTAATTACTCTAAAATCACCAGTCATTATAAAACTTGTTCCTATAATCATAAAACTAGTAATTAAAAAAGATAATAAAAATGTTATTATATTTTTTCTTTTCATAGTAACTACCTCACGTAAGATTATACACTAAAATAATAAAAAATAATAGTTTTAAAAGATGGCTTTGTAAAAAAGTTTGTTATAATACTTAAGGAAGGTGTTTTATATGATATTAAACGTAAGTGGAAGAACTGATATAGTAGCATTTTATTCTAATTGGTTTATGAATAGATTAAAAGAAGGTTATGTTTTAGTTAGAAATCCATATTATAAAACTTTGGTTAGTAAAATACATTTTAAGGATGTAGATGCAATTGTTTTTTGTACGAAAAATCCAATTCCTATATTAGATAAATTAGATGATATTAAGATTCCTTTTATATTTCCCGTTACTTTAACACCATATAAAAAAGATATTGAACCAAATGTACCTCCTAAAGGATTAATAATAAATGCAATAAAGAAGTTATCTGAAAAAATAGGAAAAGATAAATTATGGATTAGGTATGACCCGGTATTTATAAATGATTATTACACGGTAGATTATCACATAAAAAACTTTGATAATATGTGTAAATTATTATCTGGTTATGTAAATAAAATAATCATTTCATTTTTAGATATGTATCAAAACGTAAGATATAATATGTCTTATTTAAGAGCAAAAAAGCTAGCAGATGAAGACTATGAAAAAATAGGAACAAACTTTGCTTTGAGCGCTAAAAAGTATAATATGACAGTTCAAACTTGTGCAGAAAAAAGAAATTTAAAAGAATATGGATTTTTAGTTTCAGATTGTGTTACAAAAGAAATTGCTAAAGATTTAACTAAAAAGGATAAATTTAAAAAGTGGACTGCTAGAGGAAAGTGTTCTTGCGTAAGTATGGTAGATATTGGAGAATATAATACGTGCAAACACATGTGTAAGTATTGTTATGCTAATTATGATGAAAAGGCTGTTTTTAAAAACGTGAGGAAGCATAGCAATTTATCTCCTATGTTAACCGGTAACGTTACTAAAAAAGATAGTATAAAAGAAAGAAATAACTAGTGTTATAAATGAAAAAGTAAAATAAATGTATAAATAATAAATATTAATAAATTATTTTAAATGTTAATGATATAATTGATAATAAGGAGTTGATAATTATGAATATAACAATATTAGGAGCGGGAGCTTATGCTTTAGGTCTTGCACTAAGATTTAATAAAAATAAAAATAAAATCATTATATGGTCAGCGGTAAAAGAGGAAATTGATGTTTTAACTAAAACTCATAAAAATGAAAAAGCCTTAAAAGGTGTTACCATGCCTAATAATTTTATTTATACGGAAAATATAGAAAAAGCGATAGATGGTAGTGATATAGTTGTACTTGCGGTTGCAACTAAGTTTTTATCTAGCGTTTGTGATAGAATAAAACCATACATTAAGGATAAACACATAATAATTGCATCTAAAGGAATAGAGCAAGATACATATATGTTTGCAAGTTCTATCGTAAGAAAGAAATTAAAAACTAAAAAACTTGCAACTATATCAGGACCATCATTTGCTAAAGATATGGCAAATGATGAATTAGTTGGACTTTCACTTGCAACAACGAATAACAAAACAAGAAATATGGTTATTAAAGCGTTATCATCTGATACGTTAAAAATAAGACCTAATAAGGACTTTTTAGGAACTGAGTTATGTGGGACTTTAAAAAACGTAATTGCACTTGCAGCGGGAATGTTAGATGGTATAAATGCAAGTGAATCTACTAAGGCTATGTTTTTAACAGAAAGCATAAATGATACTAGAAAACTAATTAAAAAATTTGGTGGAAACGAGAAGACTATCATGTCATTCGCAGGCTTCGGAGACATTTTATTAACGTGTACTTCTAAGTCTTCTAGAAATTACACGTTTGGTAAGATGCTAGGTGGTGGAGCATCAAAAAAAGAACTTGACGAATACTTAAGTCAAACAACAGTGGAAGGCGTATATACGTTAGAGTCAATATATGGTTTAATAAAACAAAAAAGAGTTAAAATGCCGTTTATAAATTTCATTTATGACGTTGTATTTGGTTATAGAAAAAAAGAAGATATAATACCGTTTTTAAAAGAAAAAGAATAATATTTAATCACTTTAAAATAAGTGATTTTTTTATTTTGTAAGGTTGTGTCGAAAGACTTTTTTTAAATTAAAATAAGTGATTAAATATAATTGCTGGGAGGATTTAAAAGTGCTTAAAGTATTAATGGAATTTAGAAAAGGAGTTTTATTTGTAAGATTATATGGAGCTTTAAATAGTTCTACAATAGATATATTTAAAAAGGACGTTAAGGAGGTGATTATAGCATCCGGAATTATGTACGTAGTATTAAACACTTATAATTTAGAGGAGATAACAAAAGAAGGGGTAAAAGAAATTAAGGCATTAAGGAAGATAATGAAAAAAACTGATGGTGATTTATTCTTATTTGGTGGAGAGGTAAAAGAATTAAAGTCACTAGTTAATCTAGAAAATGAACTAAACGTTTTTGAAAGGGTCGTGATATAAAAAATGCAAGCCTTATGTCAAAGTGTAGAAGACGTAATAGAAGAAAATAGAAACTTAATTTATAGTGTATGTTCTAAATATCAAGGCTATAATGATAAAGAAGACTTGCATCAAGTTGGAGTAATTGGATTAATGAAAGCATATAAAAATTTTGACGAAGCAAGGGATGTTAAATTTTCTACTTATGCATTTCCGTACATTGTTGGAGAAGTAAGCTCTTACGTAAGAGAAAATAAGGCTATAAAAGTAAGCCGTGACATGATAAGATTAGGAAGAAAAATAAACGAATACATTGATAAACATATAAAGGTAAGAGGATATGCTCCAACAGTTAGTGACATCGCATTTATGTTAGATGCTCCCGAAGAGAAAATAATAAGTGCACTTGATGCTTGCAGGCAAACAAAAAGCTTAGATGAAGAGATAAATAACGAAGGAAAAACAATAACTCTTCTTGATGTTACACCAAAAAAAGAGACTTTAAGTAAAGATGTGTTACTTGATTTAAAAGAGGCTTTTTCATATTTAAGTGATGAAGAAAAAATGCTTGTTGAAAACAGATACTTTAAAGACTTAACACAAAGTGAAGTAGCCAAAATAATGGACGTAAATCAAGTTTATGTATCTAGAATGGAAAAAAAGGTTTTAAAAAAGATGAAAAGCAAGATGACATCTTAAATGTCACCTTGTTTTTTTAATGTATAAATACTTAATTTTTTTAAATACTAATACTGGTGATACAAATGAATAAAGAAAGGTATAAAGAATTAACTAGTAAAATAGTTCCTGAAGAAAATAAGACTAAAAACGGAATTATTGCGTTTTTAACAGGCGGTTTAATTGGTTTTTTAGGACAGGTAATAGTAACTGTTTTGGAAAATAATTTTAACGTAGCACATAAAGATGCTACAACAATAATGATTGTAATATTAATATTTTTAGCGTCACTATCAACCGCAATGGGATTTTTTGACAACTTAGTTTCTAAAGCAAGAGCAGGATTAATTGTTCCGATAACAGGCTTTGCACATGCGATGACATCAAGCATGATTGATTATAAAAAGGAAGGATTAGTAACCGGAATTGGGTCTAACGCATTTAAATTAACAGGTAGCGTAATATTATACGGAGTTTTATCTGCGTACGTATTTGGAATTGTTAGATACTTATTTTTTGGAGGTTAATTATGACGATAAAATTTAATAATGTTTATTTAAAAGAAGTATCAGCGGTTGCGGGACTAGATGAAAAAGAAGGAAATTTCGGAAAGCTTTATGACAAAACGTATGATGATTATTATTTAGGAGAAAAAACCTTTGAACAAGCCGAGATAAAAATGATAAATGATTCGGTAAACATTCTTCTTAATAAAGCAAACATGAAAATGGATGATATAGATGTAATACTAGGAGCAGACTTACTTAATCAAATAACGCCTAATTCATATGCATCCGTTTTGTTTAACAGACCATTTATGGGTGTTTATAATGCTTGTGCTTCTGTTTGCGAAGAAATAATTATGGCATCAAGTCTTCTTCAAAATAAGAATATTAATAATGTAATTTGTAATACGTCTTGTCATAATATGACCGCAGAAAGACAGTATCGTAATCCGGTTGAGTATGGATGTCCTAAACCTAAAAGATCAACTTTTACCGTAACAGGATGTGCAAGTAACATTTTAAGTAAGGAAAAATCATCTATTAAAGTTACATCGGCATCAATTGGAACTACAACTGACTTAGGTGTAACTGACGTATATGATATGGGCTCTGTTATGGCACCTTCTGCAGCTAGAGTAATATTTGAACACTTAACTGATACAAAAACAAAGGTTAGTGATTATGATCTTATATTAACTGGTGATTTAGGGGTGTATGGTAAAGAAATATTAAGTTTATATATGATAGAAGCCTATGACATAGATTTAAAAGATAAATTAGTTGATGCAGCATCTATTATATACGATAGAAAAAAACAAGAAAAAGTAAATGCAGGAGGTAGTGGACCTGCTTGTCTTCCTTTGGTATTTTATACAGACATTTTAGGTAAGATGAAAGAAGGAAAACTAAATAGGGTACTAATAGTTGCAACAGGAGCTTTAATGTCTCCTACGATGAATAACCAAAAATTATCTATTCCTTCTATTTCACATTTAGTAGAACTTGAGGTGGTTAAATGATATATTTATATTCGTTTTTATTCTGTGGGGTTGTATGTCTTATAGGGCAAATAATTTTAGATAATACTAAACTAACTCCAGGACACATAACTAGCATGTTTGTTGTTATAGGAGCATTCTTAGACTCATTTGGGTTATATGATAAGTTTATAAAATGGTTTGGAGCGGGAAGCCTTGTTCCAATAACAAGTTTTGGTCATTCACTTATTCATGGTGCACTAGATGCCGCACACACCAAGGGAATTTTAGGCCTTTTAGGTGGAATGTTTAGCTTAACATCAGCAGGTATAACAGCAGCAATCGTATTTGGATTTATTTTCAGCCTTATATTTAAAGCAAAAGACTAGTCTTTTGTCTTTTTTTGTGGTATTTTATTAAGTAAGAGGAACTAATTATGAATTATAAGAATTATGATATTAACGCACCAGAATTTGATAGTAAAATTAAATATTATTTTTCACTTTTTTTTATTTCAATAAAATCTTATGAAGTGTTAAGAGATACTTACGGGGAAGATTTAAATCTCTTTAAAAATGAAGCAGAAATAAATTCAGTAAACAATTACGAAAATATAAGTTTAATATTTGAAAACTTAAAGTGGAATAATAATCAGATTAATTTATCAGATAAAACAATACTAAATTTATTTAATGATGATGAGATAAAAAATTATTTTGAGTCGTATTCTAGGGTGGCACCGGATTTTAGTATTGATGATCCAGAAAAACTGGAAGAATTTTATTTATATATGATGTTATCTAAAGTAAAAGAAAAAAAGTGCTTAGAGTTTGGAACGATTTATGATCTATTTGATACTTTTTCTTTAGAGGAAATATTAAATGCGGTAGCAAACTTAGATTATAGTTTAAAAGATACTTTTATTAATCTATTTGGAATTAAGGGAGATAAAACATTTGAGATAAACTCTGATAATAAAGTGCAAAATGAAATATTAATAAAACTTTATAGTTATATGCTTTTAAAAAGAGAAGAAGCAGATATTTTATCTATTATAAGAAACATAATTTCAAAGGATTCTTATGAATACAATTTCTATGATTATATTAGATATATGTGTAAGGATAAATCTTTAAGTAATGAATTTATTTATAAAATGTTAACTAAGATGGACTATAACTCAATAAAACAAATAAAAGAAGTTTTTGGAGAAAACTTAAATGAAAAGAAAAAGCCTTCTAAAGATAAGGCGTTTAAAAATGCTGCTCAAAACTTAACCGTTATTATTAAGGTAAATAAGGCGTATGAAAAAAGAATGCAAAATAGTGCAATTCATAAAAAAAAGGTTGGAGTAGATAAGGAAAAAAAAGAAGAAAATAAAAAAACCAAAAAAGAAGAACCTAAAGCCACAAAAATAAAAGAACCTAAAAAAGAAATAAAAAAAGAAGCAGAAAAGCCAAAAAAGAAAGAGATAATAGTTGAAATAAAACAAGATTCTTTAAACAAAAAAACACTTGATAAAAAGATAGAAAAACCAAAGAAAAAGGAAAAAGAGGAAAAACCAAAAGAAAAACAAAAACAAACTAAGTTAGATAAATTTTTAAGTGATAATGAAATTAGTAAACAAGACTTCTTAAAAGCTACTAGCTTACTTGGCCCACTAAGCGAAAGTGTTATAGTTTTATATTATGGATTAAAAGCAAAACCTGTTTCTACAAGTGAAATTATGGTTAAACTAAAAATGGAAGAACAAGAGGTATTAAAGTTAATAGAAGAGGCAGAAAATAAAATAGTTAACTTAATAAAAAGTGGCAAAATAAAAGAACAAAAAGAAGAGGAATTATCTTCTAATAGGCTTATGTCTTACGCAAAAGAAAACAATGTAAAAATAACTAATGTTATAAAAGATATGACTGCTCTTTCTTCATATGAAAAAATTGCACTTACTTTATCTTTAAACGAGAAAATAACTAATAAAAAAATAGCATCAGCTCTAAATATGAATGAAAAAGAAGTAATTGGTATAATAGATACTGCAACTGATAAAGTAATTAATGAATTATCAAAAACAAATGAAAAAGAAGATGCTTTAAAAGAAATAATTAAAGAAGAAAAAGAACCTTTAGAAAAACAAGAAGAGCCTAAAAAAGAAAAGAAAAGAGAAGAAAAGAAAAAAGAAGAAAAAAAATATGTTAAGACAAGTTTAAATGAAGTTTTATTAAAAAATAAGATAACAAGATCAGATTTTATAAAGAAATTAAATAATCTTAATATGAATGATAGAAGAATGGTTAGAGATTATTTTGGCCTTGGCTTGTTCTCACTTTCGATAGAAGAAATGTCAAAAAAATATGGTATAAAGGCGGAAGACGTAAATAAAACAATTAATGGCATAGTAGGAAGTATGTTAAAGAAAAAAGATGAAAAGGTTAAAAAAGATGATAAAAAGGAAAAAGAACAGTCTAAGTTAGATAAATTTTTAACGGTAAATAAGATAACTAAAGAACAATTTATGAGTGCTTTATCAGGATTATCTTTGGAAGAAAAAAGCATTGTTTCAATGTATTTTGGTATTGGTCAAAAAGAAAAGAGTTTGGCTGAAATAGCAGTTTTAACAAAGACTAATCCCCTAAAGGTAAAGATGGATTTACAAGATATATTAAAAAATATAAATAAAGCAGTAAAGAAAAAAGATGATAAAAAGCCAGTAGATAATTTAGAACAACTATATGATAATGCTAGGTTAAAATTATCTTCTATGTCAAAACTTTTGTTAACTAATGCAGCATTTATGATGTATTTAAGTACTAATCCTATTATGCAAAATATGCTTTATACTATTACTAATTTTAATTATGATTTAGATATGGCATCAAAAATGCTTGGTATGACAAAAGAAGGGGTAGTAAGCAGTTTAAACACATTATCTACCGTTTGTTATGGCTATATGACTGATATGAAACAAAATAAGTCATCTGGCTTTACTGATGATTCTGAAAAAGAAAGAGAAATAGGAAGAAGATATTAACTTCTTCTTTTTTTTAACCATAAATTTGACTTTTTCAAAAAAATGTATATAATAATTGCACAAAGAAAAGGGGAATTTGGTATGTCTAAGAATAAGGAGAGCTATTTTAGCGCGGAGAAAGTAGATTCTAGTTATATAAAAAAGAATGGTAAAAGAAATGTATCGCCACTAAAAAAAATAATTTCTTTTGCTTTAGCACTTTCTCTTATTAGTTCGTCAGGAGTAGCAATTAGTAAGTTATATAAAGAAAAACATAATGATTTTGATATAAGTGACATAACTTTTGGCACGTTAGATAATACATTAAATGATGATGATTATTATGAAGAATTATATAAAAATTATAGAGAATCATTAGGTGGAGATGAGTTTGTAGATGAACTTAATGATGTTTATGAAGATGCTATTAAATATATTTCTAAGTTGTATGATAAGTTAGGATTAGAAAACTCAGTACAATGTTACTATTTATTCAATTACTTAGATGATAAAGGATATTTATCATTAGATAATAATAAAGTAAGTAGATATATAAATGAGAATAAAGATTCTTATTATTTAGATTTATCTAAAGATAATTTATTAGCAGGGGATATGTTATTTAAAAAATCTCTTTGTAGACATGAGGCACCTTTTTTTGAAGATTCACTTAATAATTATGGTATAAAAGCTTATACATTATCTTGTTTTATGGGAGAAACTGGAAAGAAATATGACATTAAAAATCCAAATCATTCTGTAGTTGTTTCAGAAGATTTAGGAACAATGGTTTTTGATACATTAAATGATAATATTTATGATAAGACATCTACTACTTATGTTGACTCGGATCCTTATATTTATTTTTCCTATAATTCAAATGATTTTTTATACATGATGCCAGATTGTTCTTCAAATAAAAAAACAAATATAATATGTGAAAAACTAAATGAAAAAGAAATTGATGCCGCAAAAAAAATAATGAAAAAAGATAGAGAATGTGTTGATACTGATTATCTTAAAGAACAAAGAGAAATAGTTCAAAGCAAAATAAAAGCTCATTTTAGTGATATAGAAGAGTTTAAAGATGAATACGAATTAAATGTAAAAGAAAAATTACCACAAATAAAAAGATAAAATGAAATAGGTCATTTTATCTTTTTTATGCTACTTTTAAAATCATCGTTAACGTTATAGTTTGTCAGCATAGAGTATATTAAACTTGCTTTTTTATCAATCGAAAATAAATCATCGTATTCCTTTTTATACTTTGTTATAATAGGAATATTTATTTTGTTTTTTACATCTTTTAGTATTTTATTGCCACAAGAACTTATCCCAAGAACTCTTATGTAATTTAACCTTAGATTATTATCTTCTTTTTTAATTTTACAAACTATATGAAGAAGCATTCTTTGAATTTTATTATATGAGTATCTTTTTGATTTGACGTTTAAAATTAATTCATTTAAATTATTAGAGCTATTTATTACTTTTTTAAGTTTATTTTCTATTCCTTCATCAACGTCTAAGTAATCACTTAAATTATCACTACTTATAATCTGATATTTAATTAAATCAAAATATTTATCATAATTAATATCATTAATAAAACTTATGGAATTTCTTGGCATAGTATTTTTAATTTTATTAATATTTTTAATATTACGTCTTATTGATGTAGCACTAGTAATTTCTTTATTTATATCTTCCTCGTGATAATCATTTGTTCTTTTAATACTTATAGGTTTTATTTTACTATTTAAAAGTTTTATGCATCTTACGTATTCAAGCGCTAAAACGTCATTTGGTTTATCTATTAACTTGCCAGTTAAATCCTTTAAGGCAAGTGAGCAGGAAAGGGGATAATTATTTCCATTATCAACGTATTTTTTGACTAGTGATTCATAATCTTTATTTTCATAAGTTGTGTTAACTAAGTCTTCAAGTGTTTTAACATCATTTAATTCAGAACCAAAAACTAAATAATCACAATCTAATTTGTCTAATATTTCAACAGCACCTTTAGCATAAAAACTTGCTGACTGTGTTGCAAAAAGAAATGGAAGTTCAACAACTAAGTCATAACCATAATTAAGTGCAATTTTAGTTTTATCCCATTTATTTATTACGGATATTTCACCTCGCTGTGTAAAGTTTCCTATTAAAACTAGTATAAGAAAACTATCAGGAAACATTTCTTTTACCTTATTCAAATGATACAAATGTCCATTATGAAATGGATTGTATTCAGCAATAACACCAACTTTTTTCAAGCAAATCACTTCCTTTAGGCATATTATAGCAGCTTATGTTTTATTTTTCCACTTTTTTTAGTACTTGATACCCAGTGGGGGTATATGTTATTATAAACAAGGAAGATAATAGTAGTAAGGAGAAAGTAAGGATGGAAAAAGAAAGAAGAACAAAAGCACTAGTTGTAGTAGTATTGTTAATAGTAGTTGCAGGCTTAACAGTTGCGTTTGCAGCGCTTAGTGCAACGCTAAATATAAATGGTACGGCATACTTAGATGCAGCAAAATGGGGTATTAGATTTGAAAACTTATCTAGTCCAACAAAAATAGGTAGTGCAACAACTACTGGAACAGCAAAAATAGAAGAGTCAAAAGCAGCTGAAATAACAGGAATGAACGTTAGTTTATCAATACCAGGAGATAAAGTAGTATATACAGTAGACCTAGTAAATAAAGGAACTATAAATGCTAAAATAGATAATATAGAAAAAACTGTATTAACACAAGAACAGCAAAGATATTTAACATTTAAAGTAACAGATCAAAATGGATATGAAATAAAACAAGGTGATATCCTAGAAAAAGGTGAAACTAAAAAAATAACAATAACAATAGAATTTATAAAAGATTTAACAAAAGAAGATTTACCTAAACAAACAAGCACAATATCATTATCATACAAACTAAATTTTGTACAGACAGATGAAAAAGTAACTAGTGGAAGTCAAGGCGGCAATGAAAAAACATACGCAGTAGGAGAAGAATTCTGCTTAGAAAATGAATGCTTTTATGTAATAAAAGATAATGGAACTACGGTAGATGCTTTAGCAAAACAAAATGTTAATACTGAAACAAACAGGCAAGATGTAAATGCTAATTTATTATCGTTTTCTCCTGTTGATGAGTCAAAGAAAATGGATTCTTGTACTTTTGTTTCTGGTGAGTGTTACTATGGATACTGGACAGATAATACTTCTAATCATAACTTATTAAGTAAGTATGGGACAGATTATCCAGCAAATGTATTTGATAGTAACTCGAATTTTTACGAACCACTTCAAAATTATAAAACATATTTAAAAAGTACACTTGGAAAGACAAGTGTTGAGGCAAGATTAATTACATTTGAAGAATTAACGAACTTAGGATGTGTCGGAGATGATTTTTCTTGTGAATCTGCACCATCGTGGGTATATAGTGTTGATTATTGTACAGCAACTGCCATGGATTCCGGTGATATGTGGGATGTGGTATCGGGTATTTTTGGTGCCTTTATGGGTACTACTAATACTGAAAATTATGGTCTTCGCCCGGTTATAACAATCTCAAAGTCTGATATCTAAATCATTCGTAAGAATGATTTATAGGTGCTAATTTCTGGAAGAAATAAGCACCAAAAGAGTCATGCTTTTAAAAAAGCGTGACATAAAGCGAAAAATGGTATTATTAATTTTAATAATATAGGGCAATGTTAAAATAAGACGCTTGGTTTTCTTGTTCGTTTTCTATTTCTTGTGCGTCCGCGAATAACAATAACAACGTTTGGAATGTGAACTCGAATGAAAACTTTGACAGCAACAACTTTGATAATTCTGGTAACTATGGTCTTCACCCAGTAATCACAATAAAGAAATCAGAAATATAAAAAATATGCAAGTCTAAAAAGACTTGCTTTTTTCTTGTCATTTAACTTTACACTACGTATATAATTTTATTTACTGGGAATATTTTTAATGATAATATTTTAATAGAGAATAATATATGGAGTGAGAAATATGAAGAAGGATATAGTAGAATATTTAGGTTTTGAAGATAATAGTAAAAATCCTGTTGGAAGACCAAAGCTTGCTGATAAAAAAACAAAAAGAAAATCACTAATAATTGCGGGCGTATCTTTTACTTTTGTTATTTTACTATTAATCTTTGGATATGGAACTTTATTTGGATTTAGAAACTTAAATTTAAAGGGCGCTGTTGTACAAAATAATACAAATAAAAATGTTTTAGTAGAAGAAATAAGCCCACTTGTAAAAGATATTACAATAAAGTCTGGAACGGCAAGAAAAGTATACTTGACTGTATTACCTGCAAATGCTTATAATAAAGATATTTCTTATACTTCATCTGATGAAAAAGTAGCACAGGTAGACTCTTCTGGAAAAGTAACAGCTCTAAAAGAAGGCAATGCAATTATAACGGCAACAACTAAAGATGGTAGTAATTTAAGTACTTTCTTTAACATAAAAGTAATAAAAAATGCTGAAGGCAAGTGTTCGTTCACATCACTTTCCAAAACAAGTGATGGTATAGATTACAACATAAAATGTAATAATGCTAAAATAAAAGAAATACAGTATAAAGTTGGAGAAGAAAACTATGAAAAACTACTTACTAAAAAAAGTAGTGATGAGATTAAGTTTTCAAATGAACAAATAAAAAAAGAAATAACTTTTAAGGTTGTATACTATGCTAATAATAGTAAAGTGTCTAAATATTCTACTAAAACATATAAAACTTCTACTGTCAAAAAAACTGAACCTACAGGAAGTTGCACACTTAATTTAAAAGATGTTAAATCAAATCAAGCTAAATATGACATAACTTGTAATAATGCAAGCGTTACAAATATAGCATATAAAATAGGAAATGGAAGTTATGTAGGACTTGATGCTAGTAGTTTAGCAGATACCGTTTTGTTTGAAGAAAGTGATGTAACAAGAGTAATTTACTTTAACGTAGAGTATAAAATAGATGGTACTAATAGACTAAAGACAATAACTAAAAGTACTATAATTGAAAAAGGAATAGTATCAACAACTAGTAGTGAGGAGGAATGATTTAAATGCAAAAGAAAGAAGAAAAAAATCCTGTTGGAAGACCTAAACTTGCAAATTCAAAAACAAAAAAAGAATCACTTTTAGTTGGGTTATTTGTACTTGTTGTAATAGCAATAGTAGGTGTAATTGGTTATAATATAATTATGATGGAATTTAATCCAAAATATAATGTTGGAACAATTTATAATGATCACATTAAATCTTGTGTTGTTAAAAATAAAAAAATTGATTGCGGACCTTTGGTTACAAATATGAAATACAAGTTAGATGATAATAGTTATGTTGAACTTACAAAGGAAGATAAAAGTATAAAAGTAGACGTAAAAAATTATAAAAGTATAGATGTATGTTATAAAACTAAAGATACTGATTATAAATGTTTAAAGTAAGAGCTTAAGGCTCTTTTTTGTATATTACATTATTTTTTGTTAACCATATAAATAGGTGAGGCATATGATAAAAGATATAATAAATACTAATTGGAATGAAATAATGTTAGTATCAGAAAGAGCTATTGTCTCTTTAGTATTTTTGTTTTTTATGACCAAACTTATTGGCAAGAAACAGGTTTCAGAACTTAGTTTATTTGATTACGTAATAAGTATTTCTATTGGTAATTTTGCGGCGGAAATGACGACTAGTACAGACACGCAAGTATTAAATGGGCTTTTTGGCGTGTTAATATTTGGTTTTGTTGCGGTATTGGTTTCTATTCTTACTATGAAAAGTATAATTCTTAGAAGACTTTTTATGGGAAGTCCAACGATACTAATGGAAAATGGTAGATTTGTATATAAAAACTTAAAAAGAGTAAAAATGGATATTAATGACTTTTTAGAAACTGCTAGAATAGCTGGATATTTCGACGTGAGTAAAATAAAGTATGCGCTTATGGAAGCCAACGGAAAAATAAGTTTTATGTTAAAGGAAGAAAATAATCCAGTAACTGTTAAAGATATGAATTTAAAGGCTTCTAAAGATGGCTTGGTAGCAAACGTTATAATTGATGGCAAGATAATGAAAAAGAATTTATCTAACATAAATAAAGATAGAGTATGGCTATTAAAACAGTTAAAGGCATCTGGTAAAAATATTAAAGACATATTACTTGCAACGGTAGATGTAAATGAAAAGCTAGCAATTTATGAAAAGAGGGATAGCGTAATAAAAAATGTGCTAGAATAATCTTTCTAAATTTGGTAAATTATGTTATCATTTTTATGGTGATGATATGAAAGATAAACTTTTAAAATTTATAAATAGTAATAAATGGACCATTTTAACGGGTCTTATTTCACTTGTTTGCGTATCAATTATATACACGGTAAATAAGATAGCACCATTTGGTAATAACTCGATGTTAGACGTTGATTTTTATCATCAATATGGTCCTTTATTAAACGAGTTATATGACAGGGTAAAAGAGGGAAGTTCTCTTTTATATTCTTTTAATACGGCAGGAGGTCTTCCTTTTTACAGGAACTTTTTAAATTATTTATCAAGTCCGTTTAACATTATTTTATTTTTATTTAAAAAGGAAAACATAGTTATGGCGTTTTCCATAATAATAGGTTTAAAGGCTGTTTTTGCATCAGTTTCTATGAGTTATTATCTTAAAAAAACATTTAAAAAAGATGGCTTATTAACTTGTTTATTCGGCGTTTTATATGCTTTTTCAGGATATTTCTGTGCGTATTACTGGAATATAATGTGGCTTGATGGAATGGTGTTTTTACCGCTTATAATGCTTGGTATAAATAAAATAATAGATGAAGATAATCCGGTAGTCTACATAGTATTTCTTGCTATTATGCTTTTTGCTAATTACTTTATATCTTATATGATATGTATATTTAGTGTTATTTATTTTATAGGCTTATTTATATATAGAGGAAACTTTAAAATAAAAAACATATTAAAAAAGATTTTAATGTTTGCGCTATCATCCGCTTTAGCAGCGGGATTAGTTTCGTTTATGCTAATTCCATTAGCACACTCACTTTCATCTATTTCTGCAACTGGTGATACTTTTCCAGAACTTTCTTCTTCGTTTAAAATATCAGACTTTATGTTTAATCATTTTACTGGCGTTAACAGAACCGTTTTTGCAAGTGATACGCTGCCGCTTCCAAACGTATACCCAGGAATGCTTACGTTAGTTTTAATACTACTTATATTCATGAATAAAAAGATTAATTTAAAATTTAAGATAATGTCTTTAATAATAATTCTTTTCTTTTTCTTTTCGTTTAACGTAACAACATTGGACTTTGTATGGCATGCTTTTCACGTTCCAAATGACCTTCCTTATAGGTATTCATTCATTTATGTATTTGTTTTAATTACACTTGGATATTATTCTATTTTAAGAATAAAAGATATAAATATATTTATACTTAGTATCTCATTCGGAATAATATTTATATTGGTTTTAGTCTCTAATAAACTTGGTTTTGAAAACATAAATGATGCAAAAACAATAATCTGTCTTATTCTTCTTGTTTTGTATTATTTAATAATTATCTTGTTTAAGATAAAGGGTAATAAAAGATTGATATACTCTATATTTACCATAACGGTTATGTTTGAGGCTATATATGGTATATGTATAAACTGGGATATTAATCATGACATTAAAAACTTTATGAGTGATAAAAAGCCATATCAAAGCTTAATTAGTAAAATAAAAAAGAATGATAACGACTTATATAGAATAGAGAAAACTGATTATTTAACGCTTAATGATGGGGCTTGGTATAATTATAGTGGTATATCAACATTTACTTCAATGGCTTATGAAAGTACTGCTAAAGCTCAAAGAAATTTAGGACTTGCAGGAAATAACATCAACAGCTATTATTATAAGGATTATAATACGCCAGTTTATAATACCATGTTTAATATAAAATATTTATTGGGAGATTATATAGAAAATGAATATTACGTTCCTATTTACTCTAAGGATTCTTATAATGCTATAGGTTATAACTATTCATCACAGATAGCGTACGCAGTAAGTAATGATATAAAAAGCCTTGATTTAATTTCGTATAATCCGTTCTTAAACCAAAGCAATTTTGTATCTAGTGCGTATGGTGTAAATGATATTTTTGAAAAAATTAAAGTAGATAGCGTATCAGGTGGCAAGGTCCATAACTTATCTGGATCATACGCAAATGGTGAGTATAATTATAAATTAGATAGTGGCTCAAAAGAACTTACCGTAACACTTGATAATGCAAAAAAAGATAATATTTATTTATATGTTGGTGGAAGTAATATGACCAGTTTTACCGTAAATGATAAGTATCACTCAATAACTTCTGATGAATATTACGTTTTAGACTTAGGTAATTTAATGGATGATAAGGTAAATGTTAGAATGACTTTTGACAAGGAAGATGATGGTTTTATATACTTTTATGCATACTATTTAAATAAAGATTCATTTGAAAAATTCTATAGTAAAATAAAGGATGACATGCTTACGGTAACAAGCTATAACGATACAAAAATAAATGGAACAATAACTGTAAGTGAAGATAAAACATTATTTACAACTATTTCTTATGATGATGGATGGAGTATTTACGTAGATGGTAAAAAAGTAAAAACTTATAAGACTTTAACAGCGTTTTTATCTTGTGATATAAAGCGTGGGACTCATGATATTAAGATGATTTATTATCCAAAGAAAATGAAGGAAGGCCTTATTGTATCTATGATTTCCTTAGTAATATTTATTATGTATAACATTTTGCTTAAAAAAGGTAAAAATAAAAATATGAGAAAAGATGAATTTATTGTTTAAATTTATCTTTTTTTGTGATAGAATGTTAATAGTTATAATATGAGAGAGTAAATAACTTATATCTTTCATATTAAAAGGGGTTTAAGAATAGGAGGTTAGTTGTGATAGGTACAATTGAGAAAATAAAAAATAGTGTTTTGCTAAAATGTAGTACGCTAAACGATGAAATTATCTCTAAGACCTTGGTAGACGTAATAAATACCAGAATATATCGTTTTTCTGAGGAAATGGTAAGTTTGGTAGGAGGCGCCTTAGAGGAAGACGCTTTGCGAGATAAAACTGCTGAAATAATTAAAACACCAATAATAAAGAAGATAAAAAGAAAGTTGTTCATTGATTCATTAGCACTTCAAATAACAAATGATGCTTTTATAGAAGATTATGCAAACAAAAAGATAAAAATGGATAAACTTAAGAAAACATATATTAAAGAATTAGAAAATAATAAAAGTTCTAATCAACTTAACATGACGGAGGATTTGAATTTATCTGAAATTATAAATGATTTAAGGATATATGTAGATAAAGAAATAATTCCTAAAATAGAAGAAAATAAGTTTATGTCGGATGCTGCTAAAAAGTTAGTAAGTGATCTTAAAGATAACTTAGAAAAAGACTTAAAACAAATGATTAGTGATGCCGATAATAATTATTTAAATATTTTAGTAATTGAATTAGAAAAAGAAATAAAAGAAGAATCTAATTACGAAGAAATAGAAGAATATAAAGGGGAAGATAATATGTTTGAAAACGTAAGTAATATAGAAGAAGTAAATAATAATGTTAACATTCAAGATAATTCATCTAAATTTGAAAAGTATGATGATATGACTTTATTTAATAAAATGATATTAAGCTTAAATACAGCTGAAGAAAAGTTATCTAGAAAAGAAAGTAAGTTAGAAAAAAATAAAGAAGAAGTTGAAAGAAGACTATCTGATACAAATAAAAACATAGAAGCTAATATAGAAAGAGAAAATAAATTATCTCAAAGAAAGCTAGAATTAAATAATAGAGAAGTAGAACTTAATTCTAAATTATCAGAAGCAGAAGTTATTTTCCTTAATATGAAACCATTAATTAAGGGTCTAAACAAAATTAAGGATGCAAATGATATGGGAGGTAATGAAAATGAGTAAGTTATTAAATAGCGTATTAGATAGGGTAAGTGAAAATAATAATGAATATAGATCTATTTTAAGAGCATTAAATAGTACTATAGATGAAGTTACAACGTCTTTAGTAGGAGATGTTGTAACGCTATCTTCTTATACTGCTGATTTTTCAAATACTTTATCAGAATCAAAGGAAAAGTTAGTTAATCCTATATCAAGAATAATAGAATCTTATGTTATTAAGGATTTAAGAAGTGTTGAAACGGTTAATGAACAATTTGTTGAAAAGATAAATGATAAATTAGAAAATGCTGATATTAAGTCAAAGGAAGAAAAAGATTCGTTTGCAAATAGTTTAAATAATCTTTTAAATGATAAGTATTTAGAAATAGTTAAAATTAAAAGAATAGATTTCTTTAATCCAGCAGGAGTTAATGAAAACATAGAAGAAGCTATTGATGGTTTTGTTAGCTATTTAAACGGAGTTGCAACATTTAATCAAGAAAGTTTAAATACTTTAATAAATGATTATAAATCAAAAATATACAGGCAAGTTAAGAGTGCTTTAGAAAAAATAAGTAATTTATACTTAAATAACTTTGTAAGTGAAGTGTCTTCATCTTTAAATGCTGCAATTGATTATGATAATGATAGTGTAAAAGAAGAAGTTAAAGATGATTTTAAACCATTTATTCCAGATATAAATCCTATTCCAGAGGCAGTAGTTCCGGAAGCTCCTGTTATTCCAGAAATACCAGAGGTTCCAGTTATGCCTGAAGTTAAAGAACAAAGCGATAATATACCTGAAATAAATACCAAAGATGAAGAAAAGAAAGATGATAATTTTTCACTTGACATTCCAACCATTCCTGAAGTTACTGATGTTAAGCCTGTAACTCCTGTAGAAATAAAAGAAGAACCATCTAAACGTCCTTACGATGTTGAGGAAATTCTAAAAATAGCAAAATCTCCAATTGTTTCTATGCCAGAGATGAAAAAAGAAGAGCCTATTTCTACTAAAGATGAATATGTTCCAGTATCTCCAATTACTGAAGAAAAAGAAACTGAAACTATGGAATCTGAATTTAACGAAAAAGAAATAGTTGAAGAGATGATAAGAAGATTAACTAATAGATTAAATGACATAAATGAGCGTACTTCTAAATATGAATCTGAAAAGGAAAAATTAGAAGAAGATGAATCGTTTGTTAATGATTTAATTAAAAGTTCTAATGATAAAAAAGAAGAACTTGATAAGTTTGAATCTGAATTAGATGCTAAAGAAAAAGAATTAGATGAGAGACAAAAAGAATTAGATAAGAAAATAAACGATGTTATGCCTTTTGCAAACGCAGTATTAAAAACAGAAGAATAAGAATCCATGTGGGTTCTTTTTTCTTTACATTTGAGTTTTCATATAAGATTTAAAACTTTGACCGGAAAGTGGGGTATATGTTATTATTAATAATACGGATTTTATGACTTATCTAACAATGTTTAATTTCGGACTTAGAGATGTTGATACAGATGAAAGTGTAACACAAGGTGATACTATAAACGCTGGTGAAACAAAACATATGAAATTATTTTTTGAATATAAAGATACTGCAACAGAGTTACCAAAGAATAATTTGACATTAACTTCAAAAAATCCGATAACAATTACTTATGAACAAAAAGATTAAGAACCTTAGGCAGGGTCTTTTTTAATAATTTTTAATTTTACCTTATTAAATAAAATGTTATAATTATATACAGGAAGTGATTTGATGGAAAAGATACTTATTGTTGATGATGAAAATGATATTGCAGAATTAATATCGGACATATTAGAAGATGAAGGGTATGAAACGGTAATTGCAAATGACGGCAAAACAGCAATTAAATTGGTAAAGGAAGAAAACTTTGATTTGGTCTTATTAGATGTTATGATGCCAGATATTTCAGGTACAGAAGTTTGCGCAAGTATTAGAAATGAAACTTCTTGCCCAATTATTTTTGTAACTGCTAAAACTAACTTAACTTCAAAACTAGTAGGTTTTGAAGTAGGTGCAGACGATTACATTACAAAGCCATTTGTAAATGAAGAGTTAGTTGCAAGAGTAAAGGCACACTTAAGAAGAGAAGGAAGATTAAATACTAAAAAAGCTAACGTAATAAAAATAGGTGAAATAAAACTTAATAAGGAAAGTTTTGAGGTATTTAAAAATGATGAGCTTATTATGCTTTCTACTAAAGAATTCGAATTATTAAGATACCTAATGGAAAATGCTGGTATAGTGTTATCTAAAGAACAAATTTATCAAAGTGTTTGGAAGAATAATTATGGTGATATAGGTACTGTTGCGGTTAATATTAAAAGCCTAAGAAACAAACTTGATACTGATGAAAAATACATTAAAACTATATGGGGTATGGGCTATAAGTTCGTAAAAGATGTACAATGAAAAAGTGGTCAAATAAAACATTAACTTTACTTGTTTCAATAGTATTATTAGCGGTAAATGGTGGACTTTTGTTTTCTTATTATAACTTTTATTTATCTGATAAGATGGCAAATGATTTATCTAGTGCAAGAACGGAAAACCATAACAGTATATACGTTATAACTAGGAGCATTGAAGGGAAAACAAAGGATGAAGCACTTGATTTAATAAGGCTTTATGTAAAAAATAATGGTGGTTATATAACAATTAAAGATTCTTCTGGAAATATAATATATACAAATAGTAAAGATACATCGAAAATATTTTCTACAACAACAATGATAAGCATAGATGGAGATAATTATGAACTTACATATTCTAAGATTTCTGTTGCACCAGGCATTAAAATATTTAGAAATTTTATGATTTATGAAATAATAATAGTATCTGGTGTAATAATTATTTTGTTTTTTATAAGTTCAAAACAGTTAATAGATCCAATTGAAACCATTACTAAGGATATAAATGATTATAGATTTGGAAAAAGACCATTTAAAAGGAAAATGCCTAGAAAAATGCAACAAATTCAAAATGCGTTTGTTGATATGGTTGATAGTTTGGAGCTGGAAAAAGAAAATCAAAACCAAATAATTGCATCTATATCTCATGATATTAAAACGCCACTTACTTCTGTTATTGGTTATAGTGATAGATTAAGAAATAAAAATTTATCAGATGATAAAAAGGAAAAATACATAAATAAAATATATGACAAAGCGCTTAATATGAAGGCTATTTTAGATGAGTTTGATGATTATCAAAGTTGTAATATAAAAGATACATTAAAACTTAATAAGATATCTGTTAAAGAAGTTTTAGAGTATGTTAAAAATGATTTTGAAGATGAGTTAAATGATAAGAATGTTAAATTAGAAATATCAAGTACTTGTAATCAAAGAGAAATAACGGTAGATTTAGTTAAACTAAAAAGAGTATTTGGAAACATCATAAATAATAGTGTTACTCATTTTAAGGGAAGAGATGGCTTAATTAAAATAGACGTTCAGCAAAAGGCTAATATGATTAGATTTGAAATTCTAGATAATGGTGGCGGAGTTAAAACAGAAACTGATCTAAAAAGAATTTTTGAACCACTTTATACAACTGATCCATCTAGAAAAATATCTGGATTAGGTCTTTCTATATGTAAACAAATAATAAGTTCATTTGACGGAAGAATATATGCAAGAAATAATAAAATTGGAGGACTTTCAATAATATTTGTAATTCCTAAATCTTAATAAATTTTAATAATTTTGACATTAAAATTTAATATTTTATTTATATAATTAAATTGTAGTTAGAATTAGTGGTACTTCTAACTGCTACTTATACACTCAAAAAAACACTACTTACTCCTTTATACCACTATAAAAGAACCTATAAATTAGGTTCTTTTAATTTATCTTTTATTTCATTTTGCAAATTATCACAATATGATAAAACTTCATCTTTAACATTTTTTTGATTTTTTGCTTTATCAATTACATATTTTGTTGTTTTTAATATGCTTTTAGATAGGATTAATTCATCCTTATTAAAATTTTTTATATTTCTATTTATATAAAAAAGTACATCATAGATATTTTCCAATTTTAAAATCATTTTGCAACTACTATTAATTATTGACCCTAAGTTAAAGTAGTAGTTAAATAATTCATCATTTATATTATCACTATTATACATAACGCATCACCTATAAATAATTATATATAATAACTGTTAATTGTCAATTACATAATCATTTTTCTTAAATCTTCTATACCACATTTTTCTAGTCTTGATACTTGTGCTTGAGATATTCCTATTTCTTCTGCAATTTCCATTTGTGTTTTTCCAATTAAGAATCTTTCGGTAATTATTTTTCTTTCTTTATCTTTAAGCTCATTAATAGCATTCTTAAGTGATATTGTAATATCCCAGTTAGATATTTTATCCTTTTTAGATTCTAACTGATCTTCTAGGTATATAGTGTCTCCACCGTCATTATAAATTGGCTCAAACATACTTATTGGATCTCTCATTGCATCTAGTGCTATTATAACGTCTATTTCATCACAACCTAGTCTTTTAGCAACCTCACTATTAGATAATTCTTTTCCATTATCCATGAAATATTCTTCTTTTACCTTTAAAATTTTATATGCTAAATCTTTAATACTTCTAGATATTCTAAGGTTACTATTATCTCTTAAATATCTTCTTATTTCCCCTAAGATAAGAGGGACAGCATAAGTTGAGAATTTAACGTTGTGTGATAAGTCAAAGTTATCAATTGCTTTCATTAATCCTACGCATCCTATTTGAAATAAATCATCCATGTTATCACATCTGTTTTGATACTTTCTAAGAATTGATAATACTAATTTTAAGTTTCCGTTTGCAAGTTCTTCTTTTGCGGCCATATCACCATTTTTAAGTCTTATAAATAACTCTTCTTTTTCTTTATCTGTTAAAACCTTAATTTCACTGGTATTAATTCCGGTTATTTCTACTTTATGTTTTGCTATAGTAATCACACCTTTCTTTTAAGTGTTGGACTAAAAGGTGTTTTTTTATACAATTATTTACATATAATTTATTGGTGAATGTTATGCGCTTATCAGATTTACAAAATAAAGATGTTGTAGACGTTGCAACAGGTAAAAGAATAGGAAACGTAATAGACGCAGAAATAGAAGAAGAAACAGGCTCTATTATAAGACTTATAATCTATGATAAAAAAGGATTTTTTAGTTTGAAAGCAAGCGATGAAGTAGGTATAAAATGGAGTCAGATTAAAAAAATAGGAACCGATGTTATTTTAGTTACAAAAAATACATAATCGTATGGTATACTTATTATAGGAAAGGAGTTAGGTAGTATGAGTTATGATTATAATGCAGTTAGCGATGCAAGTTATGGTATTGCAGCATTAAGTGGAATTATGCTTATATTTGTTTTAATTATAATGATAATTGCGATTGCAGCAGGTATTTTACAAATTGTTGCAATGTGGAAGTTATTTAATAAAGCAGGTAAACCAGGATGGGCCTCTATCGTACCAGTTTATAATATTATTGTATTATTTGAAATTATTGGTTACAAATGGTATTACATCTTTCTATTCTTACTAGGTTGGATACCTATTGTTGGACAGTTAGCGCTTGTAGTTTTCTCTATACATTATAATGTTAAGTTATCAAAGGCATTTGGAAAAGACATTGGTTATGGTATCGGATTAGCATTTTTACCAGTAGTATTTGTGCCGATATTTGCATTTAGTAAAAACATAAACTATGTTGGTCCAACTGTTAATGGAGATATAGATTTTAATAATTTATTCTAGTTTAAAGGCCTTAATTTAAGGCTTTTATTAAATGGAGGATATATGAAAGATAAAAGAATGTTGTTAAGAGTAGGTAGTATTATAGAAATAATATATACGATTGTTATGATGGTATATTATATACTTAAAGGAAAATTAACAGATGAAGTTATAGCAAACCTATTTATTTTGATAATTGGCTTTATAGTAGGTGTATTACTTTTTAAAATATCTTTAAAAAACATAGATGAAATAAAGAAAAATAAGGTAAAGGTTTTATTTTTATCGATATGGTTATTTTTGGATCCAGTAATTCCAGGTATATTAGGTTTTATCTTTTTATCTAGCATTAGTGATAAGAAAAGAGAAAACTTACCAAAAGTAAAGGAAAAAGAAGTTAATTTAAAAGAATTTATAAAACAAGTACTTGTTATAGCATTATTTATCATAATTATGTTTGTTTTTCCTAACTTTAAATTCTTTAGTAAAGTGCCAACTTATATGGTTTATATATTTTTACTTTTACTTGTCTTTTTAGCTAACTATAAGTATATAAAAGAGGATTTTAATTTATTTATGCAAAATAAAAGAGTGTACTTAAAATTTATAGTAAGAAGATATTTATACATGCTTGGTATAATGATTGTAGTAGCTATACCTGTTGTTTTATTAAATAAGGGAGCAACTTCATCTAACCAGCAGATGCTAAATGGTATGTTTAAGAAAATGCCAATTGGTATGCTTTTGCTTTCTACTATTTATGCACCTTTTACAGAAGAAAACGTATTTAGATTATCACTTTCTAAATTATTTAAGAATAAAATATTATTTATAATAGTAAGCGGTCTTTTATTTGGAACTCTTCATATGATAGATAAGTTTACATCTTTTTATGACTTACTTTATATAATTCAGTATTCAGCTCTTGGAATATGTCTTGCTAAAGCATATAGTGATTCTAAGAACATATTCGTATCAATCGGAATGCATTTTATTCAAAACTTTTTAGCAGCAATACTCGTATTATTACTTTATTAGGAGGCTTTTATGAACCGGAAAATAACTTTAATAGCATCATTTACTCTTGTAATAGATCAAATTATAAAATACTTATTTAGTTGCGTTATAAAAGGATTTGCTTTAATTCCTAACTTTATCTCATTTATATATGCAAAAAATGATGGTGTTGCTTTTAGCATGTTAAGCGGTAATAGAATTTTTATAATATTATCAACCATATTATTATTACTTTTTTTACTTTATATGTTAAGCAAGGAAGATAAAAAGTATTTAGAAGGCTTTAGTTTAACTAACACAGCTTATGGCCTTTTATTAGGTGGGATACTTGGAAACTTATTAGACAGAATAATAAGAGGATATGTTACCGATTATGTATCACTTAACATAGTGGGATATCATTTTCCAATATTTAATTTAGCAGACGTTTGTATAACACTTGGAGTAATACTTTTATCTATTCATTATTTTAAAACGGATTATAAAAAGGCTTAATGTCTTTTTTATTTTGCCATAAATATGATATAATGTTCTTTAGTTGAGAGGGATAAAAATGAAATTTGTTATAGATGATGAAAAAGATTTAATTAGATTAGATAAATATTTAACTTCGAATACTGATATATCAAGAAGTAAAATAAGTGAAATGATAAAGGAAGGATTAGTTTTAGTAAATGGCAAGCAAACAAAGAGTAGCTATATTTTAAGACTTAATGATAATATTGAAATTACTGGTACTTTAAAAATAGAAACTAATGCTAAAGCAGAAGACATTCCTTTAGATATTGTTTATGAAGATGATAATTTAATGGTTATAAATAAACCATCTGGAATGGTTGTTCATCCTGCAGCAGGCCATTTTTCAGGTACACTTGTAAATGCTTTGTTAGCACACACTAAAGATTTAAGTTCTAAAAATGGAGATGAACGACCTGGAATAGTTCATCGTATTGATAAGGATACGTCAGGTCTTTTGGTGGTTGCTAAAAATGATAAGACGCATGAAGCTTTAGCAAACCAGTTAAAGGATAAAACACTATCAAGAATATATGTTGCTCTTGTTAAGGGAAGAATAAATCATGATACCGGAACAATTGATGCTCCAATTGGAAGAGATCCATATGACAGAAAGAAAATGTGCGTAACAGACCAAAATAGTCGTAATGCCGTAACACATTTTAAGGTTTTAGAAAGATATAAAAACTCTAGTTTAATAGAGTGCAAACTTGAAACTGGAAGAACTCACCAAATAAGGGTACATATGAATTATATTGGACATCCGATAATAAATGATCCTGTATATGGTGGTAAGAAAAACATAGATAATTTTGGACAAATGCTTCATGCTAAAGAAATAGGTTTTATTAATCCTGCAACTGGAAGGCATATGACGTTTTCTTGTGATGTTCCAGATGAGTTTAACAAGATATTAGAGATTTATAAAAATGAGTAAGGGAGTGATTATATGACAACTAATGAAAAAAAAGACTTAATGGTAATGAAGTTTTTACATTATTTTATCACTGAAAAGAATTATAATCCGGTTATTGTTCATGGTATTCAAAATGAAATATGGCTTGAAAATATGGACAGTGATATTAGAATAGTAAGACTTGTTTTAAATTACATACATAATGATGAACAACTTGATTTTGATAAGTTTAAGCTAGGAAGGCTATCTCGTCAAATAAAAATTAAAACATTTACTATAAAAATGAAAACAATGAGTTTTTATCTTGATTTAAACGAAGATGTTAAATTAGTAAATGATAAGAATAATTTTGCTATAAGAGTAGATAAGGAAAAGGATTTATCAAAAGATGAAATGGTTAATAAATATTTTCCTGATATGATAAGTAAACTTAAATTTACCGAGGAAGGATCAAACCTTTATGCAAAAATTAATAATGATATTTTAAAGAAAAATATGGATTCATCTGAAAAAATAAATGATTTATTTACTCCTAAAAAAAGTATTGTTACATATCTTTTAGTAGGTATAATGGTATTTATATTTATTTTAATGTACGTTTTAGGTAATGGCTCATTAGATACTAAAACGTTATATAACTTTGGCGGCCTTGTAAAAGATGGAGCTTTCTATAGAAATATTACTAGTATGTTCTTACACATAGGTATCATTCATTTAGTTATGAATATGTGGGCACTTATTTTACTTGGAAAGCAAGTAGAAAACTTCTATGGGCACATAAAAACACTTATAATATTTATTTTTAGTGGACTTGTAGGTAACTTATTATCAGTTATACTTATGAACGAAAGAACGATATCTGCTGGGGCATCAGGTGCTATTTTTGGCCTTATGGGAGCACTTTTATACTTTGCAATTAACCAGCGTACAATTATGGGTGAGGCTTTAAAAAGAGAAATATTACCGGTTATTATAATAAATTTAATGGCAGGCTTTATGTTATCTGGAATTAATATGTATGCCCATATAGGTGGTTTTATAGGTGGTATTATAATATCTGTAGCACTAGGTATTAAATACAAAACATCGAAGTTTGAAAAAATAAACGGATTTATTGCATCTTTAATTCTTATTGGTGCATTAACTTATTTAGCATACTTTATGTAAAGGAATTTGATATTATGATGTTATTTAGAATCTTATCTTTATTATTGTTTATAATTGGTTTATTGATTATGTTTATTTTAAAATTTTTATCTAGAAAGAATAATAACTGGCCTAAGGTGAAAAAAGGAGGACATAACTTTTGTTTTTTAGTACCTGCTAGATATGAGTCAAAGGTTATAGAAGACCTTTTAATAAGTATTAAAAATCAAAGTGTTAAAGTAAATATGAAGGATGTTTACGTAATTGTTGAATCACTCAAAGACGAAACGGTTAACATTTGTAAAAAGTATTCTGCTTCTGTTATTTTAAGAAAAAAGTTAAACCTTCAAAGAAAAGGGTATGCTCTTGATGAGGCTGTTAAAGAAATTCTTCTAAAAAAACAAAAGTATGATGCTTACTTTATATTTGATGCTGATAACGTACTTGATAAGGATTATATAAAAAACATGATACCAATATTTGATAAAGGTTATGATTTAGCATCAGGTTATAGAAATTGTAAGAATGGCAATAAAAGCGTAGTTGCAGCAGCATCCGCTCTTACGTTTTCGCTCGTTAATACGGTTTTTAATAATAAAAAAAATAAAGAAACTAGAAACATTACTTTTTCTGGTACAGGTTTTTATATAAGGGGTTATTTAATAGAAATGTGGAAGGGATATCCATTTCATACTTTAACCGAGGATTACGAGTTAAGTTCTTACGCAACCCTTAATAATTTAACTACGTATTATAATACTAAAAGTATATTTTATGATGAACAACCATTAAGATTCAAAGACACCATAAATCAAAGAATAAGATGGATTAGAGGATACTTTGATGTAAGAAAAATATATAATAAAAAAATGATTAAATCAATTAATAAAAATGATAAGAATAATGGTTCTAAAATAGATGAATCTATTGGAATACTTCCATATATTTTTATGGTTTTGGGTTTGACAACTTGGTTTTTATCTTTAATATTCTTTATAGTATATAATTTTTTTCTTAAGAATATAATATGGAAAAAATATGCTTTAGAATTACTAATATTTATGCTTATTATATATTTTACGTTATTTATTATGACCGTTGTTATTATTTTATTGGAAAAAAGTAAAATTGATTTAAGTTTAAAAAGTAAAATAAAGGTGCTATTTTATAATCCTATATTTATGATTAGTTATGTTCCTTGTGCTATTAAAGCACTTACTTCTAAAGAGGTTAAATGGACTAAAACGAATCACGGATAAAATAAGTTAATTATAAAAGACTGATTTTTTAAATGAACTTGTCAATAAAAAGTAGACAATAAAAAGATATTTATTTAAACCCTAGTTG